>ENA-OQNT01000220-OQNT01000220.1-human-gut-metagenome-genome-assembly--contig:-NODE-220-length-14401-cov-2.365700_pt1 | contig 14401 bp, 19 predicted proteins | sample MGYA00242634_ERZ504890 | MGnify/ENA primary metagenome ERZ504890 (study PRJEB26092, sample SAMD00036379) | human gut metagenome | host: Homo sapiens | study: EMG produced TPA metagenomics assembly of... | reverse complement strand
GCCAGCCTTGCCCGCCGTTTCCGCTCCCCCTCGGTAGAGGATTGGCCGATAAGCAGTTCAATGTTGCTCATATACAGCGCGCCGCTTGGCAGCGGCTCCACAAGCCCCAGCTTCATAAAAATCTGCAAGGCTCGCTCTACGGTGCCGACTTGCTGGCGGGTAATGGTGGCAATCATCTGCGCGGTGTAGGGATATTTCATCAAGCTGCAACTTCCCGCCGTTTTTCAGCGATTTCAAGTACAGCTTCAAGAGAATGTTGGAATAGAGGATACCGTCCTGCATACTTTCCAGCAGCACGATAGCGTCCTCGTCAAAGTAATTCTCTTTCAGCTTGAGGTAGTAGTATTTTCGGTTGTCTGACATGGTTCCTCCTTTGGGTGGATTTGGGGCGTTTTTACGCATTTAGAACGGCGTTTCCGGGGGAAAAGGATAAATGTATCGCATACCCTTTGACACCCACGAAAAAAGCCTTGATTTATGCGGGTTTGAAAGGCTCTAAAGCGTGACATTTCTGCCTTTGTTTCCGCTTTCGCTCGGCGGCTTTGATTTTCTTTATGCGTCCGGCGCAGTCGGGGCAGTATTTCCCCCGGTTGGATTTGGGGACAAAGGCCGCCCCACAGACGGCGCACCGTTTCCGGCTCCCCCGGTACAAGAGGGCTGCGGCCAGCTCCCCGTCAAGGGGCAGGACAGCCACACGGAACCAGCGGCACATGAGGGAAAGGGAAATGCTCTGGACGCACACGCAAGGCTCCCCGTCGTCTAACAGCAGGCAGTTCCCCTCGTCGTAGTTACAGCACTCATGCACCAGCCGCCGCGCTCGCCGGTACTGGCGGTAGTCCATTCTCGGCAGCTTATCGCTCATGGCTCTGCTCCTTTCTGCGGCGGGGTTCCTCCCGGCGCAAAATCTGGTCGATGTTCCGCTTGACGGTCTGCAACTCCGTGTACCGCTGCTTCTGTTCGTGGTAGGTGTTATACAGGCTGGATTTCTTGGAAACAAGCTGCTCGATCTCGTCCTGCAACGCTTTCCGGGCGGGCAGCTTGGTAATGCCATGCTCCCGGAAATACCGGGCGGCTGCGTCGACTATGATAAAATCGCTCTCATTTGCCTGCCGGTAGGCGGCGCGGGCTTTCTCGGATTTCTGCGCTTTCAGCCCGTCGCGGGCGGGCTTGGTCTTGGCATAGGCAAGTACCTGTTGCTGCAACTCCTTTTTCCCTTGTAGCTTTGTTTCCAGCGTTTTCAACTTGCCGCTGGTCTGGCGCATTTCCTGATAGGCGGTATCAACGGCGGCTTCTAACTGCTCCGGGGAAGTGAAGCCGTATTCCTGATACACATTCAGCGTCGCGGCCATTTGTTTGAGGTTGTGCATGGTCGCCCAGCGTTCATAGCCCCGGCCTTTGCCCTCGGCTTTCTTCTGCTCAATGTCCACAAGCCGCTGCACATTCGGAGCAGTTCGGGCGGCTCTGTCTGTCCGCAGTTGGTCTTGGATAGAGGGCGGGGTGCTGGATATAGCCGCGGTCTTTTCTGCGGCTCTGGCGGCGTTCTGCTCCAAAACGGCAAGGACAGCGGCGCGGTCAAAATCGTCGCCCAACTTGCGGGCGGTAATGGGCTTTGTCCTGTCCGGCGTGAGGTAACTTAGCCGCCCCCGGCTCTCCTTGACGGCCACGCCCTCCCGCAGCAGTAGAGAGGAAAAGTCCTCGAATGAGGTCGCCGCTGACAGCGCGGCGCGTATGGTCTGCCGCAGCTTCTCCTTGTTCGTTTCAAACTTGGTCTGCCGGGGCGTGATACCGCCTGCAATCATGGGGGCGTTCTGCTTGTCCAGCGCGGCCTGTCCCTTTTTCTGCGCCCAATACTCCCGGTCGGTGACGCGGTTCTTGCTGCCGTTCAAGAGGTCGATTTGGTAAAGCCCCTCCCGGTGGCACATCTCCATGACTTCGGATTTGAAGTAGCGCAGGGCAGCGTCGGTACATCGGTGCTTGCAGCCGGCTTTCGTGTCGGCTGGCCTGTCCATGTAGGGCAGGAACGGCACTTCCTCTATCCGCAGGCTGTTAATGACGATATGCACATGGATATTGCCGCTGTGGTTATGCCCGTCCGGGTGGGTGCAGACAAGGGCCTGGTGTCCGGGGAAATGCTCGGCGCAAAACTTCTCGCCCAATGCCTGCGCCCGGTCTACGGTCAAGCCGTTGTCCGGGCCGTCCCGTGGGTCAAAGCTGATGATATAGTGGTGGCTTTTCACATCTTCCCGCCGCTGGTTTTTCCCATAGCGGAGATTTGCCCGCATACAGGCAACGGCAAAATCCTCCCCGCCGCAGTTCAGCGTGGACAGCCGGTAGTCCTCGCGGGGGATAAGCCTGCCGGTTTCATCAAGGACGGGCTTCATGGTAAACTCGTCATGCTCAAAGAGCAGGTATTGTTCGGCGGCTCCGTAGTCGGCGTTTTTAGAGTTGATATGCTTGAGTGTTGCCAACCGCGTCACCTACTTTCTTTAGGACTTCATACTTGAGGGCGGCAAGGTCGGCTATGGCGGCGCGTACCTCGCCGGACAACGCATTGTAGGGTGCGCCGTACTCGTTCAGATACCGGGCAATCTGGTTGAGGTTGCCGCCAATCCTGCCGTACTCGGCGGCCAGCTTCCCGACAGCGGAGAGCAGTTCGTCATTGACCGCCGACACATGGATAACGGGGCGTATGGCGGTGCGCCGTATCGCCTGCCGGAGAAATTCGGACTGGCTGATACCATAGGGCGCAAGCCGCGCTGTGAAGTCGGCGTATTCATCTTCGGACAGCCGGGTTTTCACAACGCGGCTGCGGTGGGGTGTGTTGTATTTCTTTCGCATGGTCGTGACCTCCTTTCTTGCCGCATGAGCGCGGCGGGGATAAGCGGCGCAAGCCGCAAAGCAGGGTTTGGGGAAGGCACTCCCCAACAAGTTTCCCGCGAGGGGCAAAACCGCAGAATTGCGGATTTTGGCACCGTGGTAGAAACTTGCTCTCAGTAAGCCGCAGACTGCCCCTGTTCGGGTTTTTCCGTACATAGAGCGAACAGGGCGGGGCTTCCAGCCCGCTGTGCGTGGCCTTTTTCCTTTTCGCCAAAGATACATTTGAAAGGCCGCCAGCTACCCGCTGGCCGGGAATTTTTCAAATTTTCTTTTGCTTCTGTAATACGGGAAAGGGGATTTTGGCAACCGGCGGGGCAGAGAAATTTTCCTTTCACTCCCTACACCACCGCGTTTTGAAATTTGCCAAACGGGGCAGGCAGCTTTTTTCTGGCTTCACCTACCTACTACGGGTGACTTTGCGATTTTGCCAAATGGACAACAAAAAAAGCAGCAAATCTTTTTCAGACTTACTGCTTTCACTGGCCGCCGGTATTTAGTTTTCAATAGTTTTTCAGTTCGACAAACTGGAAGTTGTCTTAGAGTTTTAATACGGCAATTAGCTCTTCTCCGTCCTTTTCTCCGGTCTCTATAAATCCAAAAGAGGCATACAAAGATTTGGCAACTGCGTTTTCTGGCTCATATGACAGCCAACAGAAATCGGCTTTACCACAGGGAAATGTTCTGATAAATCTTAACGCAAGTTCTACCGCCTGTTTTCCATATCCCCTGTTTTGATAGTTCTTATCTATCATCAATCTCCACAGGTTATAATTTCCGTCTGCTATGGCAGGTGCATCTTTCCAATAATCATCTTTGTCATAACCAATCATCACAAAACCGACTGGATTATTACCTTCAAAAATTCCAAATGGAAAAGCATACCCGTTGGATGTAATAGCGGTATACGCTTCAATAATACTAATATCATTACTGGCGACAAAATTTTTCTGACTATCTGAGACATTTAAATTTAGAATATCCCAGATATTTTCGCCATTTATTTTTTCCAGATGAATCATTCTATTTACCTCCACAAGCTCTAATTTGCAACTGACTTCATTATACTATGACCGTCTATATTGGGGAATAGATGAATTGTAAATTTGTTGAGTAGTCACGCTGGCGGCGTCGAGTATTCAATTTTTCATGGCTTGCCTGGTGGGTAGTCAAAGCGAAACTTGAACAGTGCGGCAATTAGCTGTTGCTTCACATATTCCTCAACCTCGGCGTTGACTTTCCCGTGTACTTTGGAACAGTAGCGGATATATCCGGCGTAGTGGGAAAGAACGGTGTCGATTGCGTCCGGGTCGCCCTCATGGGCTTTGACGATTGTTTCATAAGGGAGAAGTTTACTCATGGTCTTTCCCCTCCATGAGCCGCCGGAGCCGCTTCAAGGCAAGCTGGATATGCCGCCCCGCTGTGCTGCGTGTCCGGCCGATATGTACGCCGATCACGCGCTGCGGCTGGCGCAGAAAATAGTAGCGGAAAATTTCTTCCTGTGCCTGCTCCGGCAAAAGAGCAAGGGCGTCGGCAAGTTCCGCATGGTACAGAACGGCAGTCTGGCCGCAGGCGGTAAAAAGATATTCTTCAACCTGCTTCGGCTCGGCAAGCTGGACAAACTTCTCATTCATCAGATAGTCAAGGGAAACTTCCCGTTCCCACCTCCGGCGCAGCTTCAAAATTATATCTATGGCGGCGTGACGAATGACAACCTTGCAAAAGGCGTTAAAGGTGTACTGGATATGCACTTTGTAGGCTTCATCTTCGGTCATGGAAATTCCCCCTCTCTGATAATAGTGCGGGGCGGCAGCACTCCTTGCTGTCGCCCCTTGATTGCCTATCTGCAAAGGCGGGCGGGGCTGTCAACGGCGGCGCTTGCGCCGTTCATCTTGACCGTTGACTGGCTCGGCTGGCTTTGCTATTCCGTGATCTCTTTCAGTTATTGTCAAAGGAAATGTAGATAGTTAGACTATTGGGTATGTAGCTGATACTTAACCACTTTTCGTCGTTTGATAAAAGTGTCCCGATAGAAACATAGTTTTCTCCCTCGATTTCCTCTGACACATTTTCAATTACGGAAAAGCCTTCTTGGTTCAAAAGCTCCATATACTCGTTATAGTCGTTTTCGCTAATACCGGTAAGGTTGATATTACAATTCTCATGTTCTGTATCAAGTGTAGCCCATGCAACCGTACCAGGCGCAACAGGAAGCCCCTCTGTGTACTCATTCTCAGGCCAAACACCCTCGTCCAATTTTGTAACACTATTAGATTGCGTATTGTTCTCATTGCTTGTCGGTGTAGATGAGGTATTTTGATTAGAACACGCAGCCAAAAAAAATCATAATCATGATTGTGAATACAGAAATATATTTCTTCATTGGTTACCTCCTGTTTTTGTGTATGGTTCGGATAATTAACAAAAGAGCAATAGCTGTTGCTGCAAACCCAATAGCCAAAAGGATTTGCGAAATATCAAAGGCAAACGCGCCCTCAATCTGTATATTTGTTGTCGCGTCTGCTTGTCCGATTGCTCCTTCTGGTACTTTTCCTGATTGTGTAACAGCATATACCGAAAAGGCGGCAACCGCGATAACAAGCGCAGCAAGAGTAGAAATGATACCGTCCTTTTTTTCGATTTGGTGTTATCAATGCCAAACTGTTCTGCGGTGCTGTCTGCAAATTCTTTTGGCGTCCCCAAACGCTGGATAATCTGCTGCTCTGTTTCTCCATGCTCCATAGCAGACGCAAAAACTTCATTCAAGTCACGCACAACCTCTTTTTTCATTTTGCGTGGTAAAGATAGTTCCTTTTCAACCTGTTTGATATATTGTTCTTTCATTTGGATACCCTCGCTTGTTGATAACTTTCTATAAAGCCGTTTACGCAGTTTTCATAGCTTGACCAAAATAAGATTAGTTCATCAAGTACATTCCTGCCTTTATCCGTTAAAAGAATAATACTTTTTTGAGCCGCCATTTGCCGCAGCCGGAGCCAATCGGCATTTGATTAGTTCTGCTTCCTGCAAACGATACAAAATGGGGTAAATGGTTCCCTCTTTCGCATATCCCAAAACAGACGCACTATTGTTCAATTCAGTTATAATTTCATATCCATAAGTCTCCTTGCGTCCGATTAGGCATAAAAGTATCATTTCCAGAGAGCCTTTTTTGAATTGCTGGACATATTTGTTATTCATATCGTCGCCTCTCTTTAGCTTTGCTATTTAGGCTCGCTAAGTAGCAACTATATTATATCTCTTCCGAAGTATCAGAGTCAATAGGCTTAACGAAAAAGTTACAAGATGTCTGTGTAAGGTAATGACAGAATAGCGGTGTGCTGGCGAACTATGCTTTATTTTGTTTTTTATCTAAATCATTCAATAGGGCGGTAGCAGCCCTATTGGCAAGGGGATTCCAAAAGGGACAGCGTTCTCCTTTGTCTGGGGTGTTCAGAGGGGATAGTGTTCCCCTTTGACCGGAAGAATCCAAAGAAACCGGCGGTTTCGTGGCACACGATTTTCCGTAGGAAAGTCTAGTGTGTTATACCTTTGTGGAGCAGATGGCAGCCGGAATTGTAGCACACCCTGAAAAGTGTGGCCACAGTTGCGGCGTTCTGGCGGGAAAGGTTGCCCCTTGCGGGGCAGCATAAGCGACAGAAAAAGGCTGGCAGGCGGTGCGGGCAAGCACTGTCTGTCAGCCGTGTCATTTGCGGAACAAAGGTATATCAAAGCCCCCGTCAGCCGCTGCTTCCCATCGTATCAGAACCACCACGGCAGCTTTCCGCGCAGGCTGTCCATCGCCTCGCCCTCCACCTTCTTTGTCCGGCTCTCGCTGAGATGGAAATGGAGCGCCGCGCCGATCAGCGGGTGTTCGATGCCATCGGTAAAACCATAGCGGTACAGCAGATAGGTCTGCTCTCTGGCAGTCAGCTTGTCCAGCGCCGCATACAATTCTGTCAGCTGTTCTTTTTTGATATAGATTTGCTCCGGCGTTTGGGTGTGAGGGTCGGCTATGGCTTCGATCCGCAGCATCCGTTCATCCTCTGAGAGAACGTCATCCAGATATACTCTCTGGAAGCCGGGGCCGTCTTTCTTATCCACCATCCGTTGCTCAAATAAACCGAGGGCGGCGCGGATGCAGTCCGTCATGTCGTTGCGGAGCGCCGGTGCTGCATAGGTCAGAAATTTCATGCCCCGTCCTGCATCAAACAAAGGGATCGCGTTCAGCAGGCCGATACTTCCCTCCTGCATCAAATCATCCAAATCAATTCCAATATCATTTTCATCCAGCCCCATGTTTCGGTATTGCTCCAGCGCAATTTTTCGGATGAATCCCAGATTCTTTTCCAGCAGAATGTCACGGGCAGCCGTATCCCCTTTCTGTGCCAGTCTACACAGCTGCTCATTGCTCCGGGTCGGCATTTTGCTTCTCCTGCGCGTGGTCTAAGGTGGATTGGAGAAATTCCGTCAGCGCCTGACCGAACTTGTCTAATGCTTCCTTTTGCACACCGTCCATCCCCGCTGCGCTCTGGGTGACGGCGGCGGAAATCATTTCGGGCGTGATGGTCGGAGTATGAACATCCGCCCCTTTGGTGAGTTCGGTAAACATCTGCTGAGTGATGCCCTTGGTCAAGGACTGCGCTGCTGTGAAATCGTTGCCGATCTCTTTCTTCACTTCCCGCAGCGCCGCCATAAATGTGTTCTGTATCATCGTCAGGTCTGCCTGATATACGGGAACTTTCTGCCGGTTGACAGTTCTGGCCGCCTGCACCGCAGCGTCTGTTTTATTGTTTCGGCGCAGCATGGCGCTGAGAGTAGTAAGCATCTGGTTCTGTCCGGCGAAACCGGCGGCCAGCGTATCGTCAAAATATTGCTCAATCATATAGGTGACTTCTGCAAAGCGAGGGCTTTCCAAAAGGCGGTTGACGATCTCTGCATTGGCTTTTCCGGTGTACAGATTCCGCGCCGCCTGCACCGACAGGCCCAGTTCTTCAATATCAAAATTTGTCCGGTCGGGCGTGTTGACTTCCCCCAGCAGGAAATCTGTGGAGACTTCAAACACTTTCGCAATGCGGAGCAAATGTTCTGTGCTGATCTTATCAGTCTTACCGCTGACAAACCGGCTGATGGCGCTCTCGGTGCTGCCGATGCGGGTCGCCAGCTGTGCCTGGGTAATTTTATGTTCCTTCATAAGCTCCTGCATCCGCTGCCGGATATTGCCGGGCAGATAGGCTCCCTCCATGTGACGCACCTCTCTTCTGAAAACTCTCTTTATCCATTATACCTGATAAAACCAGCGCGGGCAAATGCTTTCCGCTGGCTTCGCCGCTCTGAGGTCTTGCATTTTTGCAAGATTTCAGGGCGGCGTTTTTTCATTTCTTGCACTTTTAGCGGATTTTTCGGTTTATAGGCTTTTTCCCCGTATATTCAGGCAGACGGGCAGATACCGTCAATAAATAATGGAGGACAAAGCCTATGAATTTATTTGAAACTGTAAAATCCGCTGTCACCGTGAAGCAGGCCGCCGAATACTACGGCTGTAAGGTCAACCGGGGCGATATGATCTGCTGCCCCTTCCACGATGACCGGCATCCCAGCATAAAGCTGAACAGGGATTATTTCTATTGCTTTGGCTGCGGGGCTACCGGGGATGTGATAGATTTTGTGGCGCGGCTGTTCGGCCTGAGCAGCTACGAGGCCGCAAAGAAGCTGGCCTATGACTTTGGCATCGACCCGGACAAGCCCCCGGCAGCGATGGCTTTGAAAAAGCCCTATCCGCTGGCGCGGGCTTTCCGCAACGATGAGATACACTGCCAGCGGGTGCTCTGCGATTATCTGCATCTGCTGAAACGCTGGAAGGTCGAATATGCCTCGCAATCGCCGGAGGATGAACTGGATGACCGCTTTGTGGAAGCCTGTCATATGATCGAGTATGTAAATGATTTGTTGGACGTTCTCATGTTTGCGGAACTGAAGCAGCGTGTGAAAGCGGTGGATATGCTGCTGAAGGACGGCACTATCACCGCGCTGGAGCAGCGGCTCAGACGTCTGGAAAAGGAGGTGCAGCACCGTGGCGAAGAACGAGCAATCGCGTGAGGCCAACCAGCCCATCTGGTTTGACGGCAAGAGTATCAATGAAGCCCTGTTTTGTGATGATTTTCTCGGCAGACACAAAATCATCTACACAAACGGGGCTTTTTTCACGCCTGATGGCCGCGTGACCGATGAGCTGCCACTGCGTGGAGAAATTTTTGAGGAACTGAAATGCTGTGCGGTCAGCAATATCCCCCGCAAAATCAGCAATATCGTGGAGCTGATGAAGCTGGCGGCGCTGGTAGAGGATTTCCCGCCGGAGGCTGACCGCATTCATCTGGCAAACGGCACGTTGTTTCTGGATGGCTCCTTTACGGAGGGAAAACCGGACATCGTGCGTTGCCGCCTGCCGGTGGCCTATAATCCCGATGCGCCCACGCCGACCCGCTGGCTGGCTTTTCTGGATGGGCTTCTTTACCCGGAGGACATTCCCACTTTGCAGGAATATATCGGCTACTGCCTGATCCCCAGCAACAAGGGTCAGCGCATGATGGTCATTAAGGGCAATGGCGGCGAGGGTAAGAGCCAGATCGGCGCGGTGCTGTCCGCCCTGTTCGGCAGCAACATGAAGGACGGCAGCATCGGCAAAATTTCCGAGAACCGTTTTGCCCGCGCTGATCTGGAACACATTCTGCTGTGTGTCGATGATGATATGCGGATGGAGGCCCTGCGGCAGACCAACTACGTCAAATACCATCGTCACCGCACAGGGTAAAATAGGATTTGGTAGCGTAAAGGCAAGCAGAGCTATCAGGGATGGATGTGCGCCCGGCCTGCTGGCATTCAGCAATGGCGACTTGCAGGCTCTCTTTGACCGCAGTGATGGCTTTTATCGGCGGCAGTTGGTGCTGACCGCCAAAGAGAAACCTGCCGACCGTGTGGATGATCCCGACCTGGCAGAGAAGATGAAGGCCGAGGTGGAGGGCATTCTGCTGTGGGCTTTTGCGGGATTGCAGCGGTTGGTAGCGAACAACTTCAAGTTCACCGAGAGCCAGCGCACCAAAGAGAACCGGGAGGCCGTCAAGCGGGACAACAATAACGTGTTTGATTTTCTGGAATCCGAGGGCTATATCCGGCTGAAAGCGGATGCGTCCATCAGTTCAAAGGATTGCTACGACATTTACCGGATGTGGTGCGAGGAAAATAGCCTGACTGCACTCAAACGCCGCAGCTTCAGCGATGCGCTGGTGGCAGCCTGCGGTAAGTACAATCTGGAACACTGCAACACGATTACCAATTCGGCAGGACGCCGGGTATGGGGCTTTATGGGGATCGAGGCAGTGGCAAGGCCGCATATAAACGAGTTTACGGACGCTTCACAGTGTACGTACGTACCGGAAGACTGGCGGGATTGATTTCCGATCTGGTCGCCGGTACGTATGTACGCAGCGATTGACCCTGTTACCTCATATATTGTAGAGGCGCTTCATTTGGATAAAGTGGTCGTGCCCATTTTGGGTACACCTATTTTGATGTGTAAAAGTGGTTATGGATATTTTGTCCACCACCAGAACCGTGAAATTCTTCGCGCTTTTGTGCTGTGAAGTAGGTGTGGTCATTTTGACCACACCTGAAGCGGTCAGTAAAAGCGGTGATTTTGCAGGCATATTTTAGAGCAATCTCAAAACAGCGAAATGTTTCTCTTTTATCCGTATACAGTTCGCCGGATGGCGGCTCACGGAACGACGTACAGATTGCAGCATTTTGTGACAATACAGCCCGAACAGTGAAAAGTCCCGCATTTCTGTGAAGTCGAATATTCCGCCGTTGACCAACGATACGCAGGGAATCATTTCTATCGCAAAACAGCATTTGCACAAATTTCACCATTGACCAAAGCCGGTGCGCTCCCCAGCGTAGCCGGTTCTTTTTATGACGCAACCGAAAATCATGTTTTATCTATCAAGTGACAAAGGGCTTCACTTGCGAAAATGGAGGAATATATTTTATGAAGTCAAGTATCCGAAACGAAATCAAGGCGCAGATCATCCGCGCCGGTTACACCATGCAGGAAGTCGTTGACCAGCTGCACGATGAGTATGGGTGGAGCGACAGCGTATCCAATCTTTCCGGAAAATTGCAGCGGGAATCGCTGCGGTATCGGGAGGCCGTGGAGTTGGCTGACGTGCTGGGATATGACATTGTCTGGCAGAAACGGAGGGATTGAGTATGGAAAAAGCACAATACGCGATTATGCGATTTGCCAAATATAAGGGGCCTGAAATCGGCAATATCGAGGCCCATAACGAGCGCACAAAGGAAAGTACGCCAGTAATCCCGATGTGGATACCAGCCGAAGCAAGTACAACTTCCATCTGGTCAAACCGCCCGGCAAGTACCGGGCCGAGTCAGAGAGGCAAATTGCCGCTGCCGGATGCCGTACCCGGAAAGACAGTATCCGTATGATCGAGACGCTGTTCACAGCCAGCCCGGAGTTCTTTAAGGGAAAGAAACGGGCGGAAATTCGGGTATTTTTCGAGGAAGCTCTGCACTTTTTGGAACAGCATCAGTCCAAAGAGACAATTATATCCGCCGTGGTGCATATGGACGAGAAAACGCCCCATATGCACCTTTGTTTTGTCCCTTTGACGGAGGATGGCAGGCTCAGCGCCAAAGACATCATGGGCAATAAAAAGAAAGCTGACCTGGTGGCGAGGAGTGAGTTTTGGTAAACACAATGGTCAAGAAGTTTACCTAGATTTGGAGCGTGGCGAGAGCGCCAGCCTGACCGGGCGCGACCATATCCCGCCCCGCGTATTTAAGGAGATGACCAGACTGACCAAACAGAAAAGCAAACTGGAGGATCTGCTCACTGGAATCAATCCCTTTAACGCCAAAAGCCGGGCGGAGGAAATCTGCAAGATTCTGGATACCTATATTCCCAGCGTGGAGAAGATGGACACACTGCTGCGGAAATATGGCGTAGCCTTCACGAAAACAGCATCCGAAAACAAAAAGTTGAAAACGAAAAATGCCGAACTGGAAGAATCTCTTGCATCGGCGCAGAAGGTCAGCACCCTAAAGCAGATCGAAGACCTCAAGCTGCGGCGCGACTATGACAGTGCCGTGGCGATTTTGGAACAGATACCGGCAGAAGTTTTGAACATCTATGCGCAGAGCAGCCATAGAGGAAAGGAGCGGCCTATTGAGCAAAGTTTATGATGATCCGAAATATAATGCGGCATTTGACCGCTGTGTTGATGTGATGGCGCGGCTGTTGCAGAAGTACGGGCCACAGCTGTTGGGGCAGATGCAGGAGACTGAGAAGGATGGCCGTACACAGTCTGCGGCATCAGGAAAGCAACCCGTTCCTGTGTATCAGGAATTTGACAAAGCCGCTTGATATAAATTAAATTTACACGTTGCGTATTTGTTTGGCGTATGCTATAATAAATACGCAACGTGTATTTTTGCTTTATGGGGTAAATGAAATGGACTGCAAAACCAAAATAAAAGAATTGCGGGAAAGCACTGGCATGAATCGCAAGGAATTTTGTAAATATTTTCAGATTCCCTATCGGACTGTGACAGAATGGGAACTGGATAACCGCCATGCGCCGGAATATGTACTCCGTTTGTTGGAGTACTACATTCAGAATGAAGGTCTGGCGAAGAAGAAAGTAACGGATGAATGTTTAGAGCTGGAAGAAAGGGGCGGCCTGCATGAAGAAAACTAAAACAAAATGTTATCTCTACACACGGGTATCTACATCCATGCAGGTGGACGGATATAGTCTGGATGCTCAGCGAGACAAACTGCGGAAATACGCTGAATACGAAGATATGGTAGTGGCTGGTGAATATTCTGATGAAGGCTTTTCCGGCAAGAATATTCAGGGCAGGCACGAATTTCAGCGGATGCTGCAAGACATTCAGGACTGCAAAGACGGTGTGGAATATGTGCTGGTGTTCAAGCTGTCCCGGTTTGGCAGGAATGCCGCTGACGTTCTGAATTCCTTGCAGCTGATGCAGGATTTCGGTGTCAATCTGATTTGTGTGGAAGACGGCATTGACAGTTCCAAAGATTCCGGCAAGCTGATGATTTCTGTCCTTTCTGCGGTGGCAGAGATAGAGCGTGAGAATATTCGGACCCAGACGATGGCCGGACGGGAGCAGAAAGCCCGTGAAGGAAAATGGAACGGCGGCTTTGCCCCTTATGGATACCGTCTTGAAAAAGGCGAACTGTTGATTGCTGAGGATGAAGTGGACGTGATCCGCACCATCTTTGACCGCTATATTCACACCAACGATGGTGTCAGTGGCGTGGCAAAATATCTGAACCGGCAGGGCTTTGTGAAGAAGTTAAGGCAGAACGGCACCATTCCCGGTTTTTCTGCCAGCTTTGTGAAGAGTATCGTTGATAATCCGGTATATATGGGAAAAATCGCCTATGGCAGACGCCGGACAGAGAAGAAGATCGGCACACGGAATGAGATGCACGTAGTTGAGCAATCGGAGTTCCCTATGTACGAAGGGAAGCATGAGGCTATCATTTCAGAAGAAGATTGGAACCTCGCGCAGGAGAAACGCAAAGTCAATGCTTACCGGCGTGAGAAAGTCAATGATCCTACCCATGCACATATCCTGTCCGGCATTCTGAAATGCCCCTGCTGCGGCAAAAGCCTGTACGGGAATATTGCCAAAGCCCACAGCAAGGACAAAAAGACCCGCTATTACTATTACTGCAAGAATACGGTAACGCCAACAGGCCACGAGTGCACTTTCCGGCTGAACATTGAACAGACAGAGATGAACCGCATGGTAGCGTCAATTATCTCCGCTATGGTCAGCGACCCACGGTTTGCGGATGCAATCAAGGCGAAAATTGGCTCCGCTGTCGATACGAACGACTTAGAGAAACAGCTGGAAGCGTTGCAAGCGCAGCTTCGGCAGACGTTAGGCACAAAAGCCCGCCTGGAACGGCAGATGGACGGTTTGGATGTGAATGACCCGTATTATGACCGGAAAATTTCTGATTTGCAGCGCCGATATGACGAGCAATATGGCGCAATAGATGAGATTGAAGTCCAGATTGACGATGTGCAAAGCCAGATACGGAGTATCCGGCAGGAGAAGATTTCGGGTGATAATATCTACCGCCTGTTGCTGGCATTCGATCAGGTCTATGAAGCAGCCTCCGAAGTGGAGCGGAAGGAGTTCATGCGGGCGTTTATTGAGCGGATTGAGTTATTCCCGGAAAAGCAGCCGGATGGCAACTGGATTAGGAAGATTATCTTCAACTTCCCTGTCCCGGTGAATGGAACAGAAGTGAAAGAATTGCCCTTGGAAAATGAAACAATAGTCGAGACGGTAGTTCTTTTGTCCCACAAAAAAGCCGACAGTTATATCCACATTGATGTGGAGTTTGGAGAGGGCGAGGGCAAGATTCCGGTAGATAGTATTGCTAAAAGAGCCGAAGCGTACAAGCCCA
>ENA-OQNT01000219-OQNT01000219.1-human-gut-metagenome-genome-assembly--contig:-NODE-219-length-14419-cov-2.820739_pt1 | contig 14419 bp, 13 predicted proteins | sample MGYA00242634_ERZ504890 | MGnify/ENA primary metagenome ERZ504890 (study PRJEB26092, sample SAMD00036379) | human gut metagenome | host: Homo sapiens | study: EMG produced TPA metagenomics assembly of... | reverse complement strand
CTAAGAATGTGGAGAACATGATTTGATATCTTCGGCGACGAGGAAAGGCAAGAAAGTTGACAGCCCGCAACATCAATATCATCAAGAAGATTGCCGAGCGCACTCAGATTATCGAGACAGGTGTTGAGGAGTTAGTAAATGCCCGCAAGGTTGCCAACAAGATTGAGAATGAGCACGATAAGGCGATAGCTTATCATGACACGGTAGCTCCAAAGATGGAGGAAATCCGTTATCAGATTGATAAGTTGGAGTTGACTGTAGCCGATGAGCTCTGGACCTTGCCTAAGTATCGTGAACTCCTGTTCATCCGCTAATCAGCAATGTCTTCAAAATAGATAAGACATATTTCTGACAGATAAAAAAACAAAGCTCTAACAAGAGCTACTCTTCATCAGATATAACAATTGAACGATCAATCTATTTCTTTTATTGGTTGTTTAAGTTTGCGCGGAGTGTGGTTGTGAAATCACGCTCCGCTTTTTTATTTCTTGATTTACATAAACAAAAAACAGACCGACATGAACGCTTGTTCACATCGGTCTGTTTACTCTTTTACTTTTTTACCCTTTTACCTTTTTACTTTTTTACCTTTAAAAGATTGATTGTCTGTGTTTTTCCCGTGATGCCTGTTACCACGGCGATTCCATTGTCTCGAATCTCCACCTTCTCATATTTGGCATCAACTATCACTTTTCCTTTCAATGTCATAACGCCCCAATGTCTGGGAATCTCTTCAAAGGCGCAATAGGCACCAACTGGTTGCGCTATACTGCAGTAGAGGGGTGGCACGATAACTTTACCATCTACCTTCACGCCCCATTTCTTTCCTGCCTGATACAATTCCTGTAATTTGATGGCATTGGCTCAACATCTTCTTCTCTCGAAGTGCTATGTAATAAATATATGATGTCAAAAATTTGTTCTATAAAGGAAGTGTATACGTACTATAAGCAGTGTAAAGAATTGGATTCTTTCATTGATAATAGTCTCTAGGATTTGACATAAGGTAAACTAACGTTCTATTCCTGATCAGATGTTTTTCCTTTATGTTCAAATGAGAGAAGTTTAGGCTTCCCGCCGACAGGTGTTCAATACTTTTGTTTACTGGAAAAATTGATAGATAAGATAAATTTAAAACGAATGGGGAAAAAGAACAATAAATCCGGTGCTCAGCCGATGAGTCCGGAGAAATATATCAAGGAGAAAGCCCGTATGCTTCCTCTTGGCAAATGCTATACTTATGCCAACTGGAAAGATGCCGATGAAATTATGGTCATCGTGACACGTATTCACCCAAAGGGAACTGTAACATGTGCGGATTTCTGCATCGACAAGTTGTGCAGGGGTCTGATAGGAACCAGATATTTCTTCAACGTATCACCCAGAAAGTTGGCAGAAATTGTTGAGTACTACTCGGATAAAGAGAATGACAGGATGGTGGAGATACCATATGAGGTGGCTCACAATCTGATCTATGGTTCCATTGAATTTGCTGAGGAAGCCGGCATTGAACCTGTTGATGCATGGGACATTACTCAATATATCCTGGAAGAAGATGATGACAACGTTCCTCTCATTGAATATCAATGGGGCTTGAATGGTATGCATTATCTGCTTGCAGAAGACAGGTTGGAGGTATCTTGTTATCTTTCTACCATGCAGGAACATCTTGGCAGAAACTTCAAGTTCCGAGTAGGAGATAGTACGGCATATATTGGTGGATGGGATTGGCATGAAGAGGAATTTCAGGGTTGTGAATATGAAATCCATGAGGAAGTGTATGGCTACGAATTGCCATCATATCCAACTCATATCAAGCTGCTGCATCCCGAAGTGATGTCGTATCTGACTTTTCATGCCTATAATGATCCTGCCGATCACATCATCGATCTCTTGCTGACTATAGATCACGAGGAGTTGCGTCAGGACTTGGAGAACATAATCAGGTATGGCTTGGGCAAATACCAGCATTTGAAAGCGACAGGGGAACTGTTTGCTGCCATACGTCATAGCATCATCCTTCTTGCAGAGGTGGGTAACATGGAATCTTTCCGTCTTCTGATGGATGTATTGAAGTTTGAAAGTGATTTCTTAGATCAGTTGAGCTGGCTGGCGACCAATTATCTCTTTGCCCCAACCCTCTACAAGTTGAATCCGGATCCTTTCTCTGAATTCACGAAATTCCTAAAAACGCCAAAGCTTGACCATTACTGCCGCATGAACGTTTATGAATATGTGGAGTTTTATGTTGAAAAGAATCCTGCCTTGAAGGAACAGGCGACAGCGTGGGTGAAGGACATGCTCGTCTTCTATGATGGCAGATTGGAAACCGCTGACTGTTGTGATGGTTACGTGGTGGCTGCGGCCATTGATTTAGCTTGCAGCTTAGGAGCAAAGGATCTCATTCCTATCATCAACAAGTTGCTTTGTACTTATTTTGTTGATTTCAGTGATTGTGGACTTACGGCAGAGGTGGTTGAAGGGCTTCATCGGGGTGAACTGCTCAGGCAGGAGTATGCTCTTGATGTATATGAACGGTATCACAGGTTAGAGGAAGACAGCAACAGGTAATGGAGTAAAGGCATCAAAGCATTCTTCCTTTGGCTGAGTTTTGAAAACTGTTGTCTTTAGTTTGCTCCAATTTTTTGCAATCAGTTGTATATGTGGAAGTTAGCTTTGTTTGTAATTCTTTGGCAACAAGAAAGTAAATAGAATGTATCCTCATTGACCTCAATACGTAATATCATAGTCCTACCTTTGCACCAGAAATTGTTAGTTATGAATTCTCTATAAAAAGGTAGTAAATGAAAAAGCAACGTATGAAGCATTGTTTCTTCGCGCTCACATTATGCTGTACTGCAGGAAGCATGTATGGTCAAGTTGCACAGGATAGCAGCAAGACTATTGAAAAGAAAAGTTCTGTAAATGGTAAAAAAATACAGAAGTCGAAGTTCAGCGACGATCCTATAGAACTGAATAATGTAGTGGTTACCGCTTTGGGTATCAAGCGTGAGGAAAAAAGTCTCGGATATGCTACCCAAACCGTATCTGGTTCTGAAATTACGGCAACGATGCCTGCCAACTGGTCTCAAGCTTTGCAGGGACAGGTGGCAGGTTTGAATGTCATTTCAGCCGGTGGTCCCCTGTCATCAACCCAGATTAATCTTCGTGGCAACGTTTCCATGAATATGGACGGAAATGGCGCACTTATCGTTGTGGATGGTGTGCCACTTTCCAGCCCTATGAATAATCCTGGTGGCTCTTATGGTGCCGGTGGCAACTCCGAAGGTTCGATTGACTTTGGTAATGGATTCTCTGATTTAAATCCGGATGACATTGAGAGCATTCAGGTATTGAAGGGAGCGTCTGCCTCTGCTCTCTATGGTTCAAGAGCTGCTAATGGTGTCATTATGGTTACCACCAAGTCTGGTAAGAAAGCCAAGAAGGGATTAGGTATCAGTTATAATTTCAATAATTCCTGGGAACAGGCTGCTCACTTTCCTGATTATCAGTATGAATTCGGACAGGGTGTAGCCAAGAACATCGGTTCTAAGGGGACAGAGTGGGCTGGACAACCTTATTACTCCTATGGTGCAGGTGATGATGGTTTGGCTAGCACCAGTGGTACAAGCTCAGCTTTTGGTGCGAAATTTGATGGCCAGATGTTCTATCAATATGACCCGGAGAAAGAAGGTCGTGCTGATGTGGCCACTCCTTGGAGAGCCTATAAAGACAATCACTCCGGATTGTTCCAAACGGGGCATACGATGACCAACTCCCTGGCCTTGACTGGTAATAACGGTACAGGCAATATGCGTATCTCTTTGACTCATAGTAAGAGTGAATGGATTTTGCCTAACTCTGGCTATCAGCGCTTGACTGCAGCTTTCGCCGGATCACAACAGATTTCCAAGCGTGTGAAGATCAATGCACGTATGAGTTATACTTACAGAGATGTGGAGAATACTCCTCAGCTTACCTATAACTCTAACTCCTTAAGCTATTTCCTGATATTCATGAATCCTAACTTCAACCTCGATTGGTTTAAGCCAATGTGGTACAAGGGTAAGGAGAATATCAAGCAGATACGTCCATTCTCCAGTTATCTGCCTAATCCGTATGTTTTGCTTTACGAGGCAACCAACCCTGCAAAGAAGCATAGTTTCAATGGTAATATTTCTGCCAATTTTACCATCAATCGTTTCCTTGATTTGCAGTTGCGTTCTGGTTTACAGGCTACGGCTCAGCAGCAGGAGCAGCACAGACCATGGGATGACAAGGCTTTCCCTACCGGTTTCTTCAAGAAGCAGAACATCTTTGACTATGAGGTTAACTCTGATGTACTTTTATCTTACCATAACAGTTTCGAGAACGGACTCAACGTGAATGCTTCAGCGGGTGGTAACATGATGCAGTCGTATTATGATTTGTTGTCAGCTTCTGTTACCGGGTTGAATACGCCTGGTGTATATAGTTTGGCCAATGGAGTTTCAAATCCATTGGTTGGTACCACTATTCGCAAGAAGCGTGTGAACTCGCTTTATTTCATGGCTAATCTGGCTTATCAGGAGATGTTGTTCCTGGATATAACAGGGCGCAATGACTGGTCATCTACCTTGCCGCGCAAGAATCGTTCTTTCTTCTATCCTTCTGTGAGTCTGAGTGGTGTGTTGAATAGCATGATGAAAATGCCAAAGTGGGTGAATCTGCTGAAAGTGCGCGCTTCTTGGGCACAGGTGGGTAATGATACTCAGCCTTACAAGACATCACCTTACTATACAACTAGTGATTTCTCGGGTTCTTTGGTTAAGCCAGGTACACTTTATAATGCCGACTTCAAGCCCGAGATGTCTACCAACTGGGAAGGAGGATTGGATTTCAAAGCATTTGGCAGCCGTTTGGGATTGGATGTGACCTATTATTATAATCGCACCAAGAATCAGATTCTCAATGCTCCCTTTGATCCTACTACTGGATACACCAAGGGTACCATCAATTCGGGATGTGTCAGCAACAGAGGTGTGGAGATCGTACTCCGTGGTACTCCTATCAGGAATAGAGATTGGCAGTGGGATATGACCGCTACCTGGTCAACCAATAAGAACAAGATAGAATCACTTTCAGAATTTGCTGATGAGCGTCAGATTCTCGGTTCTTATGTGAGTGGCAATGTAAGTATCATCGGCACTAAAGGTGGAACCACGGGAGATATCTGGGGCTACAAACTCAAGCGTAATGCTAAGGGTGAGGTGATTATCACTTCTGCCGGTTTGCCTGCTCGTCCTTCTGAGATTGAATATGTGGCATGTGCCTTACCAGACTGGGAGGGTGCGTTCAATACCTCTTTGCGCTTCAAGAACTGGTCATTCTCCATGCAATGGGATGGAAAGGTTGGAGGTATGACCTATTCTCAGTCACATCACAAGATGTGCGAACAGGGTCACCTGGCTGAGACCTTGAATGGTAGAAAGCCTGGAACCAGTCTCTACCTGGATATTGCGGACCCTGATGTTTTGAAGCTCTTTGAAAAGCAGAAGATTACTCCTGTAGCTGGTGTGTATTGCATAGCACCGGGTGTGGTTGATAACGGAGATGGTACTTATAGTCCGAATCAGAAACTTGTCACCCTGGAGTCATATTATAAGGAGTATTACCGCATTGGTAATGTGGAAACCAATACTTTCAGTACCACTTATCTCAAGCTTCGCGAGGTTCGTCTGGATTATCAGTTGCCAAAATCTTGGTTGAAGAATACTTTCATCAACAATGCTTCAGTGGGTATATATGGGCGCAATCTGCTTTGCATTACCAGTTATCCAATGTATGACCCGGAGACAACCTCACTTGATGGCAATACATTTGTACCAGGTGTAGAGGTGGGTACTCTTCCTACCAGTCGTTCCTGGGGTGTTAATCTCAAAGTTGATTTCTAGTTAAGAATAAGATGTAATGAACAAAAAAAGAAAGAATCGATGAAAAAGATTTTTAGAAATATAATGACGCTGATGACCGTTCCTTTCATGCTGATGACCTCGGCATGCGAATCAATGGACGATACCAATGTGGATCCAACCCGTATGAATACTGCTAATGCTGGAAGTTTTTTTGGATCCTCTCATTTATGGTATGGGCACTTACACCTGGACCCGATACAATAGCTGGACCTTCCAGTTGATGCAGTGCCTTGTAACAACAAACTCCACCAGCGGTGTGGGCTGGTTCAACATCAGTGATACGGCAGGTGATGGCGTCTGGACCAATTATTACAAATAGAATACCAATGCCAAGGCCATCTATGACGAAGCCGTGAAAGTGGGAGATCCGAACTATCAGGCAATTGCATTGACCCTCAGATGCTGGATATTTGAGAACACGACAGATGCCTTCGGTGATATTCCTGTACAGGAATCATGCCGTGGTGAGGAACAGCTCTACTATCCAAAGTTTGAGTCTCAGACTGATGTCTACAGGTTTATCATCGACAGCTTGGATGTGGCGAACAGCATATATAATCTCAAAAAAGGTTTGCAGTTCAATACCAATGGTGACAAGATGTATTGCAGCAGCGGTTCTGACTTGCAGGGCATCCTGAAATGGAAGAAGTTTACCAACTCCTTGCGTTTGCGCGCTTTGCTGCGTGTCATAGATTCCAAGGAATTGGGTGATTTGGCCAAGGCAGAGTTGAAGAAGATGTTGGCAGATCCTACTACTTATCCGGTTTTTGAATCGAATGATGACAATGCTAAGGTACGTATCTCAGGAATTGCTCCTGATGAAGCTCCAATGACACGTCCATCAGACCTTTCTGCCTACAAGTCACTTTCTGCATTTTTCATCGATCGTCTTCAGGATTGGAAGGATCCTCGTCTGGAAGTGTTTGCAACTCAGGCTACCAATAAGGATCCTCAAACCGGTCAAGAGGTTACTTCCTTTATCGGTTTGCCTAGTGGTTATGATGTGGAGCCTACATTTACTGCTTCTTCTCCAAATGCGGCAAATCTGGCCACAGCGCCACAGGATATACAGTGTCTCACCTATGCAGAGGTACTCTTCATCAAGGCAGAGTTGGCACAACGCGGTCTTATCTCTGATGATGCCAAGCTGCTCTATGAAAAAGCTGTTGCTGCAGCTATTACGCAATGGGGAGTTGAGGTTCCTGACGGGTATTTTGATAACGGGAAGGCAGCGTATGATGGAACGCTTCGCCGCATCATGGAACAGAAGTTCTATGCACTCTTCTTCATTGATTTCCAGCAATGGTTTGAGTATAATCGTACCGGTTATCCTGATGTACCGAAAGGTCCTGGTGTAGATGCTTCATTGCATATGCCATATCGTTTCAAATACCCAGCTATCTTGCAACGTATGAATCGTGAACATTATTTGGAGGCTGTGAAATCGATGGGTGGTGATGATTTCAATACCCGACTGATCTGGCAGAAGAGACCAGAATTATAATTGATTAGATGTTTAATGAAAGGATTGAAAAAATGAAAGTAAGACTATTTTTGATTGCAGCGCTTCTGATGGGTACTGTTGCCCACATGGCTGCACAGGACAAGAAAGAGTTTACGCTCGAAGTATATGGTGGGAGATTCCCAATGTCAAGCCAGCTTTTGATGAAGAGCATTTCTTAGGTGGTGAGATTACCAAGAAATGGAATACTTTCCTCTGTAACTATACCCACACCTATGAGGTAGAGGTGGGGTTGAGTTCTTCAGGAACAGAATTTAGAAAGCCGGCTGTCTTCAAGGCCGTGGAGCGTGTTAACAAATATGTAAAGAAGAGCTATAAGTCGCAGCATATGACCAAAGAGGAGGCAATTCGAATCATGAGTCATGTACTGGATTGTGCCAACATCATCTGCCTGGAGAGTGATACTGCAGCCTTGGAGGAGGCTGCCGGTGATGCCAATACTGCAGAAGAGGCTTTGGCTTTCTTTGACCATATTAAATTGATAAATGTTTAGTTTTTAGCGTGATGAATAAAAATCTGAGTAAAATTCTGTTGTTAGCGTCTATTGGGGCCATGCCATTGGGTATGGCTGCCCAACAAGCTTCTTCTTTTGTTTTTTCCGGTAAGGTAAAAGACATCAAGGGTAAGGGGATTGCCGGGGTGGTTGTAAACAATGGCCGAAGTTTTGTGCAAACCAATTCTCTTGGAGAATGGACATTGCCTACTGATACCAATGTCTGCAAGTTCGTCAGTATATCCACTCCTTCATCCTATGTGCTTCCCTGCCAGAAGAGCCTTGCTAAAGGCTTTTACGTTCGCGTGGATGAACTTGTAAAAGATTACAGCCGACATGATTTCATTTTGGAGAAGAGGAAAAAGTTATCTGATAAGTTTTATTATATTGCCATCTCTGATCCTCAGGTAAAGAATGAGCATGACATGAAGCGTTGGAAGCAGGAATCTATCCGCGATTTGAAGGGCTATGTGGATACCCTGAGCCGAGAGAGAGAGAGGTAGTGGCCAATACCTTGGGAGATTTAGTTTTTGACAGTATGAACCTGTATGGTGAATATGCCGCCTCATTTGATGGCATCAAAATGACTACCTTCCAATGTATAGGCAATCATGATTTCGACAAGCGTTATCAGGATTTGCATAATATGACACTTGGTACACCTGTATATGGAGAGCAATATTATCACCGTTTTTTTCGGACCTGTCAATTATTCCTACAACATAGGTAAAGTACACGTAGTTACGTTGAAGAATATAAATTACGTGGGTCACAAGAAGTATATAGAGGCTATTACGGATGCTGATTTAGACTGGCTGAAGCATGATTTGAGTTTTGTACCGAAGGGCTCTTTGGTCTTCCTCAATATGCATGCGGCTGTTTGGAATAGCACAGAGGGTGAGGGCAATGTTCGCAATGCAGAGGAGTTGGCCGATGCCCTAAAGGATTATCAGGTACATGTCTTGACTGGTCATACTCATTATTTCCAGAACAATGTCATGGATGCTCAACTTTTGGAACACAATATTGGTGCCGCCTGTGGTGCCTGGTGGAAGAGTCAGGTTAATCGCTGTGGAGCGCCTAATGGTTATCTGGTGATGGATGTGGATGGGAATCAGCTGAAATGGCATTATAAATCCACAGGTCATAGCATTGATTATCAGATGCGTGTTTATGGTAAAGGTAATATGTTGAGTCAGCCTCAATATGTAGTGGTAAATGTTTGGGATTGGGATCCAAGCTGCAAGGTTGAATGGCTGCAGGACGGACAAGCCATGGGTGAGATGGAGAAGTTTGTTGATGTAGATGAAGCCTATGCTGCGAGCAAAGGACATAAGGAAGGTCTTACTGCTACCGGGCATCTGTTTAGAGCCTTGCCTTCTTCTGATGCCAAGAGTATTACGGTGGTATTCACCAATCATTTTGGAGAGAAATATGAGCAAACTGTTCTGATTTCAAATCCAAAAGTTAAGACTCAGATAATAGCACATCGTGGGTATTGGGATACGAAAGGTTCGGCCCAAAACTCGATAGCTTCTTTGCGTAAGGCTGCAGATGCCAAGGTTTACGGTTCTGAATGTGATGTGCATATCACTGCTGACAGTGTTATCATTGTCAACCATGACCCGAAAATCAATGATTTGATCATTGCTGATTCAAAGTATGCTGATTTGAAAATACAACTTCTAAAAAATGGAGAAGAAGTATCAACCTTAGAGCAATATTTAAATGAGTTGAAGAATCATCCTGCAATAAAACTGATTCTTGAAATCAAAAGACAACCTTTACAGTGCGACGAAGATCGTCTTACTCGCAAAACGGTGGAGATGGTGAATCGTATGGGCTTGACCAAACAGGTGGAGTATATCTCTTTCAGTTCTGCAGCTTGTGCATTGGTTCGTCAGTTGGATTCTAATGCTGTTATTTATTATGTTAATGGCAATTATACACCAGCTGAAGTGAAGAAACTTGGTTATCAAGGTATTGATTATAGTTATAAGATACTTTTCAAGCATCCTGAGTGGATTAAAGAAGCTCATGAATTGGGATTGAAGGTAAATGGATGGACTTCTGATGATGATGTTATCATCAAGAAGCTCATTGAAATGAATGTTGATTTCATTACTACCAATAAGCCGGTAGAGGCAGAGAAACTGGCAAGGAAGTTCTGATAGCTTCATCAGTACCTGGTTCATAACAGGCATTTATATGGTACAGGATGGAGTTGTAGTATTTAGAACAATCATAATGTTTGGAATACAACGGATAGTAAATTGATTAGTTTATTTCTTAAATCGGTGAGCCATCAGTAAAACTGGTGGCTTTTTTAGTACTGTGCAGATAGGATGCACTGAAAATTTGTACTTTTGTGGCAAATTATTGAGTAATTTGTGACGTAGTATCTTATTTTTGTACTTTTACAGGCTGAAAACGGATACTATTATCCGCTAACATTAATTGAACTACCCACAAGCTAAAGACTTGTAGGATTCCGACTTCATCAAGGAATGCTTGCAAGCAAGTCTTACGCCCTCTCCATCGGTGTAATCGACAGTTCCTGCCGATATATTTCTTAAACCTTCATCAAGTATATTTTTTGCTACATTCAGGTCACGGTCTATTAACTCACCGCAATTTGGGCAAGTATAGTAGCATCATCATTTTTGATCCTGTTCCTGCTAAGATGCGTGATTACTGCAAGATTTCAAAAGAGTTGAAGTCTGATGGTAGTAATGTAGCTGGCGTTTTATGTGCATTGGCACCTGAGGAAAAGAAGAAGGTGGAAGCACTGGTGTCTAGCTATGTTCGACCACTTTCTGAGCGTGATATTAACAAGGTGATATCTGAGCCTGTTGGCCTGATTAACCTGATTAAGTCGGATGCCATGCTTTATTATTATGAGGATTGGAATCCCGAACAACCTGTTGATGCAAGAGGTATGAGTGATGGTGCGCTTCGTTTTATAGCGATTGTTGTAGCTCTTTTGGCGGTTGCACCTCATAGTTTATTGCTTATCGAAGAGGTGGATAATGGCTTGCATCCTTCTCGTGCTAAGGAGTTGGTTGATATGTTGAAGGATTTGTCACGACAGCGCCAGGTTGATGTGCTCTGTACGACGCATAATCCAGTTTTGTTAGATGAGTTAGGTAACAAGATGATTCCGTTTGTCAGCTATGTTACCCGTGATGAGAATGGTGACAGCCATGTCAATCTTTTGGAAGAAAAAGAGAATCTAACCAAATTGATGGCTTCAGGAACAATTGGTAGAATGATGGTTAACGAAAAAATAAATGAGAAAGGTATTGGTGATTGATACGAGTGTACTTTACGTTTGGCTCAAAGTATCAGGAAAGGAAACTTGTGGTCCAAGCAATGCCTTGGTTACATACGAGAAGGTCTCTGAGAAAATAGAGGAAGAAAAGAAGAAAGGAACAACCTTTATCCTGCCACTGGCAACGATCATTGAGACAGAAAATCATATAGCTCATTCTTCAGGAGACAGAATGTCATTAGGTGAGGAATTTGCTCAAATCATGATCGATTCGGCTGATGAGAAATCACCATGGGCTGCATTTACTGAACAAAGCAGTTTGTGGAATCCTGAAAACTTAAAAAAGTTGGCAGAGAAGTGGAAGATCACTGTTATAGGAGGGCAAGCTTTAGGCGATGCTTCTATTGTTGAGGTGGTAAAATATTATACAGATTTAGGATATGAAGTTGAAAGCTTTACAGGTGATGAAGGCTTGAAAGCTTACGAGCCTACGGTTGAAATTCCTTGGAGAAGAAGAAAGTAAAGACGTTAACGAATAAAAATATCCATGTGAATCGTTCAATATTTCACATGGATATTCAGTTTTGACAGTATCATATATGTGATACTATTATTGCAAGTAAGGAATGGCAAACTTCACCAGACAATATCCACCTCCAATGAGCCAGCAATAAAGAATGGCAGCCAAGAGGAAAGGCTTAATGCCAGCTTTCTTGAATTTGTCAAAGCTTGTTTCGGCTCCCAATGCTGCCATGGACATGGTCAGGAGGAAGGTGTCCAGTTGGTTAATCCAATCCACTATGCTTTCCGGAAGCAAATCAAGAGAATTGAATCCGATCACTACCAGGAAGAGAATGGCAAACCATGGAATGCTGATTTTAGGCTTGTTGGTATCAGCATTTTCCAGATTATCTCTTTTGGCAACATCCCTTGCAACGGTCCATGCAATCACCAGTAATACCGGTACCAGCATCATCACCCTTATCATCTTCACAATGATGGCATTGTTACTCACCTCGGCTCCCATGGCATTGGCTGCACCTACCACATGGGCTACTTCATGAACGGTGGAACCCGTAAAGAGTCCCATCATATCTGGTGATAGGTCAAAGATGCCAGCCCTGTAGAGAATAGGGTAGAGGAACATGGATAATGTTCCAAAGATGACTACGGTGGCTACGGCTACTGCCGTCTTGTAAGGCTTCGGACGAATGGCCCCATCTATACCCAATACTGCAGCAGCTCCACAGATGGCACTTCCGCAAGCGGTGAGCAGTGCGATGCTGCGGTCAATTTTCAGGAGTCTTCCCACCAGGATTCCCAAACCGATGGTGCCGCATACGATGATGGCATCCATTACGATGGCAGAGAAGCCCACAGCCATCACATCCTGGAAGGTGAGCTTGAAACCATAAAGGATGATGCCTGTGCGGAGGATTCGCTTGCTGCAAAACTTGATGCCCGGTACCCAGGTGTCAGGCAGGTTGTTACGTAAACTATTGGCATAGAGCATACCAATGATGATGCCCACTACCATGGGGCTAAACGAAAGAGCTTTCACACAGTCCATGCCACCGATGTAGAAAGCAGCGCATGCGAAGAGCGCGATGAGCAATACGCCATGCAGCATACTGCTCCTTTGTTCTGATAATCTCATATTTTTCTTTTTTTGTCGGTTATTCGCTTTTGAAAAGCGGGTGCAAAGGTACGAAAAATCATGAGATGTTGTATATACATAATAACTATACGTTATAATCTTTAGTTATAAATCTCTTGAATGTCTGCTGGAGTTTAGCGGTCTCGCCCCTCTTCTCAACAAATAGAAATTCTCGTTCCATCTTCAGATTCTCAATTTCCAGAACCTTGAATACTTGTTCATAGATACTCCTGTAGATGGCTCTTATGCTGATGATACCCATGCTTAAGGAATGTTCCACGAAATGCTTGATGCCCTCTGTGGTTCCCAGATTCATCTCAATGTTCAGATCAGAAAGAGCAATGCCGTTTTCCTGCAGGGCTTTTTGGATGACATCCAAGGTTCCGGAACCTAATTCACGCAGTACAATCGGTGTCTGCCTGAGAAGATTCAAAGAAATCTCATCTTGCTGGGCTAGGGGATTGGAACAATGTACGAACGCCACCAGCTCATCTTTCATGAAAGGAGTGTATTTAAAGGTGGGCTGCCGCTTGATGCCTTCCACCATACCCAGATCTATCCTTCCTGCAGCAAGCGCATCCTCTATCTCATGAGAATTTCCGCTGAGCAGGGTAATACGAATGTCGGGGTATAGTTTCCTGAATTCAGCAATCAGTTCGGGGAGAACATATTGTGAGATGGTGGTACTGGCTCCGATGCGCAGTTCGCCACCTGATTTCTCTGTGAGCTTCTTCATGTCGAAATCGAGATTCTGATAGGCATCGATAATCTTGCAGGCATGGTCAAGCATAAGTTGTCCGGCACGGGTGAGCTGGATGCGATTGCCGATTCTGTCGAACAGTTGCACCCCATATTCCTTTTCAAGCTCTTGTATGTGCTTGCTGATGGCAGGCTGACTGATGAACAGTTCGTTGGCAGCCTTAGTGAAACTCAGGAGTGTAGCCACACTTCTGAAAACTTTCAGTCTTGTATCTATCATTTTATGTTCCTTTGTTATTTCAAAAATCTTCGTCAATATGATGCCGAGTGCAGCAGTCGAGTAAGTGGAGGGAATTTCACCCACCCTTCTCTCGGAACCGTGCTTGACAGTCTCCCATCACACGGCTCTTCGTACTTAACTCTTTTGTTTCTTAGTTTATATTCTTTATTAATCTAGACGTGGATAGGGTACAAATCCCTTCACCCAGTGTGAAAACTCATTTCTGTTGTGTGCCGCATACTCCACAAGCCATTCATACGCTTTGCTAAACTTCTTACCCTTGGAGAAGCGCTTGTACTTACGCATCACCCATCGGGTTAGTCGCTCATTGATGTAATTCAACACCTTGCGGAATTCAGACCTACCAAACTTCATATAGTAGTTCATCCATCCACTAATCTGCGTATCAACTTCATTGCTTATGTCTAGCAGACAAGCAAAAGTCTTACGATTCAGTTTCCAAGCCCTTACGGCTTCTTTAATCCTCTTCATCGACTTCTTGCTTATTGCAGGGAGAAAAGCAGTAAAGTTTTGACCCGTCTT
>ENA-OQNT01000218-OQNT01000218.1-human-gut-metagenome-genome-assembly--contig:-NODE-218-length-14458-cov-2.588166_pt1 | contig 14458 bp, 16 predicted proteins | sample MGYA00242634_ERZ504890 | MGnify/ENA primary metagenome ERZ504890 (study PRJEB26092, sample SAMD00036379) | human gut metagenome | host: Homo sapiens | study: EMG produced TPA metagenomics assembly of... | reverse complement strand
GGGGAACTGATTATACTGGCACTGGAAACGCTTCTGGCGAGCCTGTGTTTAAAGGTTATATCCGTTTTTATAACGGTCATTTTATATGGTCGTATGATAGAAATTTATCTGTATTCGTCAATCGGTGCGATTCCATTTGCCACTATGAGCAACCGGGAATGGGGACAGATTGGAAGCAATTATTTAAGAGGATTGTTTGCACTGGCATTTCAGGGATTTTTTATCATGGTGTGTGTGGGCATTTATTCTGTGCTGGTTGCAAACATACAGGTATCAGACAATGTGCATACGGCACTGCTCAGTGTAATGGCATATACAGTGATACTGTGTTTCAGTCTTATGAAAACAGCTAATTTCTCAAAGAGCATCTTTAATGCACACTAAATGTGGAAAAGGAGACGATGAAAATGGCTTTTGTATCAGTACCAAAAGATCTGACAAAAGTAAAATAAATTATTCTCAACCTTACAAAACGACAGCTTATCTGCCTTGGTATTGCAGCGGCAGTAGGGCTTCCGTTTTATTTCCTGTCAAGGGAATTGATTGGTTCGAGTAATGCGGCAACCGGAATGTGTCTGCTGATGCTTCCGGCTTTTTTATTTGCTATGTATGAGAAAGATGGACTTCCTTTAGAAAAAGTCCTCAAAAACGTGATTACAGTAAAATTTATCCGTCTCCCGGTACGGAAATATGAGGTGGAAAACCTCTATGAAAAAAAGAAAATTTTGACAAAAGCGAAAGGAGGTACCGTTCGTGGAAAAAGTAAGAAACGATAAGAATCTTCCAGAGCAGACAGAAGAATTTTCCCATTCGGATGACTGGTGGCTGGATGAAGAGGATTCTGCTGATGGTTTATCAGTGTTTGATCCGGACGAGGCAGAAGATTATGCAAAGGACAGACAGCGTTTGACGGGAGTACCGATGGTTACTGGGTATGAAGCACTGGAGCGACACCGAGGTGTTCGCAGACCAAGACGTAAATTAAGCAGACGGGAAAAACGTGCCTGGAAAAAAGCCCAGAAATATGAACTGAAATTACATAAGGCACACGAAAAGGAAGAGAAAAAACTTGCGAAGCAGGCGGCAAAACAGGCTGCTCGTGAAGAAAAGGCGGCACAGAAACAGGCAAAGAAAGAAGAAAAGTATAAAAAAAAGACAAAGCCGCCGGGTTCTGTAAAATCCAGCGAGGAAAAAGGTGCTGCAAAGAAAATATCCAGCACGAATAAAGACAATAGAAATAAAGGGAAAAACATTACCGCACAGCAGTCCATCCCATATAGAGAAATGGGAAAAGACGGAATCTGTCGTGTGGAGGATGGGTATTATTCAAAGACGATTCGTTTTTATGATATCAACTATCAGTTAGCACAGAATGAGGATAAAAATGCAATTTTTGAGAACTGGTGTGATTTCCTGAATTATTTTGACAGCACCATCCATTTTCAGTTGTCCTTTATCAATCATCACAGCAACATGATGGAATATGAAGATGTGATCCGTATTAAAAAGCAGAATGACAGTTTTGATAATCTGCGTATGGAATTTGCCCAGATGCTTAGAAATCAGTTGGCAAAAGGAAATAATGGTCTTGTCAGAACCAAGTACATTACATTTGGAATTGAAGCTGACAATATCCGGGAAGCAAAACCAAAACTGGAACGTATTGAAACAGATATACTCAATAATTTTAAGTTTTTGGGGTTATCTGCGTATCCGTTAAATGGTGTAGAGCGTTTGCAGATCATGTATGAAACATTCAACCAGAATGTCAAAGTGCCATTCAGGTTCAGCTATGATGATATGCTGCGTACCGGGCTGAATACAAAGGATTATATTGCTCCATCCAGTTTCCTGTTCAAAAATGGAAAGGATTTTCAGATGGGAGATACCATCGGAGCAGTATCCTATCTGCAGATTCTGGCACCAGAGTTGACGGATAAAATGCTTGCTGAATTTCTGGAAATGGACTGTAACCTGCTTGTGAATCTGCATATCCAGTCCATCGACCAGATGAAAGCAATCAAACTGGTCAAGAGTAAGGTTACGGACATTAACCGCATGAAAATCGAGGAACAGAAAAAAGCGGTACGTTCCGGATATGATATGGATATTATTCCATCTGATCTGAATACATACGGAGGGGAAGCGAAAAGGCTTCTGGAAGATTTACAGTCAAGGAATGAAAGAATGTTTCTTGTGACTGTGGTGTTTTTAAATACAGCAAAAAATAAACAGGAGCTGGAAAATGTAGTATTCCAGACGGCAGGTATTGCACAGAAATATAACTGTGCTTTGAAAAGACTGGACTATCAGCAGGAACAGGGTCTTATGAGCAGCTTGCCGCTTGGAAGAAACTGGATTCCGATCAAGCGGGCATTGACTACCACATCGACAGCTATTTTTGTCCCATTTACAACGCAGGAACTGTTTATGGGCGGAGAATCTATCTATTATGGGTTAAATGCCCTGTCTAATAACCTGATTATGGCAGATCGGAAAAGGCTGAAGAATCCAAATGGGCTGATACTTGGTACTCCTGGATCTGGTAAATCCTTTGCAGCAAAAAGAGAGATTACCAATGTATTTATTGTCACAAAAGACGACATTATCATCTGTGATCCGGAGGGAGAATATTTTCCGTTAGTCCGGGCATTTAACGGGCAGGTTATCCGTATTTCTCCGACCAGTCATGATTACATCAATCCAATGGACATTAACATCAATTATGCGGATGATGACGATCCGCTATCTCTGAAATCAGATTTTATCCTTTCGCTTTGTGAACTGGTAGTAGGAGGGAAAAATGGTCTGGAACCAGTGGAAAAAACAATCATTGACCGATGTGTACGTCTGGTATATCAGGACTATCTTGCTGATCCGGTCCCGGAGAAAATGCCAATCCTGGAAGATTTATATAATCTGCTTCGCAAACAGGAAGAGGCAGAGTCGCAGAGGCTGGCAACTGCACTGGAAATCTATGTAAATGGTTCCCTGAAGGTGTTTAATCACCGCACAAATGTAGAACTGAATAATCGTCTGGTATGTTTCGATATTAAAGACCTTGGTAAACAGCTTAAAAAACTTGGCATGTTGATTGTTCAGGATCAGGTTTGGAATAGGGTAACAGTCAACCGTTCTGCACATAAGTCAACCAGATATTATATTGATGAGTTCCATCTGTTGCTGAAAGAGGAACAGACAGCAGCATACAGTGTAGAAATTTGGAAGAGATTCCGTAAGTGGGGCGGTATTCCGACTGGTATCACGCAGAACGTAAAAGATCTGCTTGCTTCAAGGGAAATCGAGAATATCTTTGAAAACTCAGATTTTATCCTGATGCTTAACCAGGCATCTGGGGATCGACAGATTCTGGCAAAACAGCTTAATATTTCAACACACCAGCTTTCCTATGTAACAAACAGTGGAGAGGGAGAAGGACTGATCTTTTATGGAAATACAATTATTCCATTTAAGGACAGATTCGATAATACCCTTATGCTTTATGCGTTGATGTCATCGAAACCGGAAGATGTAGAGAAGCGTGAAAAACTCGGCATTAAAGGCAGAGACGATAGTTAAAGGGGCAATGGCAGAGCATGAGAAAATGGGTGGCAGGATTATTACTTTCTATATCCGTTATATTGCTTACGATCAGTCTGTATTTCCTGATGGGATTTTTTGTGCAGGAAAGACAGGATAACCAGTTACAGCAAGAGTTACAGGAACTTATGCAGGAAAAAGAGGACGATTCAGAGGAAGATACTTCCGACGATTTAGAGGTAGATGCTGGAATTTTGGCATTGCATGAAGAGAATCCAGATTGTATTGGCTGGCTGACCATTGATGGAACGAGAATAGACTATCCGGTCATGTACCGGACCGGAGATAAAAATTATTATCTGCATCGGGATTTTAACGGGGAATATTCTGCAAATGGCTGTTTATTTCTGGCAGAGGAATGTGTACCAGGAAATTCGGACAATCTGATCATATATGGACATCACATGAACAGTGGAAAGATGTTTGCTGACCTTGAAAAATATAAGGACGAAGGATTTTACGAAGAACATCCGACAATCCTGTTCCGCACGATATGGGGAAATGAACAGTATCAGATATTTGCAGCATTTACAACACCCGTTTATACAGGGAATGATTTTGATTATTACAGTTTTATCAAAGCGGGAACAGTGGAGGATTATAAAAAATTTGTTGCTTCCGTTAAGGAAAAATCACTTTATCAGATAGGAACAACAGCAAAATACAGAGATAAGTTACTTACACTGTCTACTTGTGAGTATTCCCAGAAAAATGGGCGTATGGTACTGGTTGCAAAGAAAAATAACGGAAAATTACCATAGATCAGGAGATGATGACCATGCAGGAGCATGAATATAAAGCAAGGGACAAGACTGTCCAGAAGATGAGCCGGGATGGACTCCGGGAAAAAAATCTCCGCAGTAAAAAGGAAAAGCGGATTACCGGGCGTGAGGCAGATGAGAAGAAAATAGCCGGACACAGGGAACAGGAGCTGGACTTTGGAAAGGTCAGAAAAACTCATACTGCAGAAGAAACAGTTGAGGGAGTGAAAGAAGGAAAACACAGACTGCAGTCCAGACACGCTTTTCTGGAACAGGAAGAACTTGCGGAAGCGGAAGAAATGGAAAACTCAGAAATGAGTGATGATAAAGCAGGCGGGGAGAAATCTCCGTCTGTTTCACGTTCCAGACTTCGTAAAGAGAGTATCCGGGGACATCCGGGACGTGATGCTGAAACATCGGAACCGGACAGGCAGAGCCGAAAGAAAAAGATGGTCGTAGCTTATGCAGCGAAAGAGCAGAAACGCTGCCATGAAAAGTCAGAAGTTGATGAAAAATCAATGGAAGATTTTCGGGAAGAGATTAAAGGAAAGACGAAAAGGGAACAGACGCTAAAAGAACAGAAAAAATCAAAATCCCGTCTTTCCTTTGAAGATGAAAGTAAAGGTATGATTCCCGGTAGCGGAATGGCAAGAAAGGGGGCAAACGTTGTTTCAGAAACGGTATCTGCCTATGGTCAGAAAAAAATCAGAGAGGATACCGATGATAATGCTGCTCTTGATGCAGCAGATCAGATGGAATTTGCGGGAGAAAGCCTTGCAAGAAAGTCAATTTACGTTCGGGAACGGTTGAAAGAAAACCGACAGAGAAATAATCGGTTGAGGGAAACCGTTTTGGAAGAAACAGAAAAATCTCGCCTACAGTTTAGCACCAGTGCTTCCAATGAAGCAAAAAAGGCGGTTCAGAAAGAAGCAGAGCAGAAGAAACAGTCTGCATTAAAGAAATTATTGCAGAGAAAGCGTTACCAGAAGCAGTATCAGGCTGCGAAACAAGGAAAAGCTGTGAAAGACGCAGTGCTTGTAAACGCACAGCGATTTACGGAAAAAGCCAAAGCTGCGGTCAAGGAGCTTGTGGCACAGAACAGAAATATCCTCCTGTCCATAGGAGTTCTGGTGCTGCTGTTTGCGTTAATGGCAACGAGCCTGTCAAGCTGTGCTGCGTTATTCCAGGGCAGTTCCAATGCTATTATTTCTACCAGTTATTCCAGTGAGGATGAGGATATTTATGCTGCGGAAAATGCTTATGTGGCATTGGAAAATGCACTGAATGAGCAGATCAATCAGATGAAAGCAAACCATTCCGATTATGACGAGTTCCAGTTCCAGATTGATGAGATCGGACACAACCCGTATCAGCTTATTTCCTATCTGACAGTTAAGTATGGTGGTTTTACCTATGCAGAGGTTGCAGATGAGATTCAGGAGATTTTTAAGGAACAGTATGGCTTGTATACGGATTCGACACGAGAAACGGTAACAGAAAAGAAAAAGGTCAAGGTTGGAGAATCACTGGGACAGGTTGTGACCAGTGGATATTGTAACTGCCCGATCTGTTGTGGACAGTGGAGTGGAGGCCCGACAGCGAGTGGAGCCTATCCACAGGCAAATCATACGATTGCGGTAGACGCTTCTAATCCATTTGTGCCAATGGGAACCCATGTCATTATGAATGGTGTGGAGTATGTAGTTGAGGATACCGGAAATTTTGCACAGTATGGTGTGCAGTTTGATGTATTCTACGGCGATCATGCTTTCTGCGTCAGCACATGGGCATCAGACCTGGGAAGCATACATAGCAGACAGCAATGGAAGTCAGGAAGTGGAAGTAACGACAACAAGAGAAGTGAACCGGCTGGATGTAACACTTACGAACCATAACCTGGATGCAGTTTTAAGAAACCGTATGACAGATAAGGAACAGGAGCAGTATGACGCTTACAATAAATACTATGGAAATCGTGATTATCTGTTTGACCTTAATACAATTCCGACAGGCGGGGCAGGTTTTGGATATGATATTCCGGCAGAAGCACTTTCTGATCCGCAGTTTGCCAAGATGATCCGGGAAGCGGAAAAATATCTGGGTTATCCGTATGTCTGGGGCGGTGCATCGCCATCTACCAGTTTTGATTGCTCTGGTTTTGTATGCTGGGTAATCAATAATTGTGGAAATGGATGGAACGTGGGAAGAACAACAGCGGACGGACTTCGTTCTTATTGTTCCTATGTATCTCCATCGGATGCAAAGCCGGGCGATCTGATCTTTTTCCAGGGAACTTATGATACGCCGGGAGCGAGCCATGTTGGAATTTATGTAGGAAATAACATGATGATTCATTGCGGGAATCCGATTCAGTATACAAGCATTGCAAGTTCTTACTGGCAGCAACATTTTATGGCATTTGGCAGACTTCACTAGAAGGGAGTAAACAAGAGATGAATATGCGATTAAAAAAGGTTCTGGATGACATTCAGAAAACTGAAAACAAGATTCTGGAACTGCAGGAGCATGTAAGGCAACTGAGAATCCAGAAAAAGCAGATGGAAGATGCAGAAATCATTAAGGCAATCCGTTCCATGAAGATGGACAGCCGAAAGATGCTGACTTTTCTGGACGGGATTCAGAATGGAACAGTTACCATGCAGTTTGATGAAGAGGGCAATCTTTCTATGGATAGTTCTGAAACAGGTATAAAGAAAGAAGAAAATATGGACAGAGAAATGTCAACCGGACTGATAGAAGAAAGAGAGGATTTGGAAGATGAAGAATAAAGTAATGAAAAAAATTTTGATGATTATGTTGTCATCAACAATACTGATGGGTTCTGCCAGTGTGACCGCTTTTGCACAGGCAAATGAAAACGCAGAGCAGACTGAAACTGCGGAACAGGTGATAGAAGAACAGCCGGCGGAGCAGCCTGCCACAGAGGGAACACCGTTTTCCACGCCGGGAAACGGACAGCTTGTGCTTTATGATGGCAGGGGCGTTGATTTAATGAAAAAATTTATACCAGACTTAGTGGAAATATATAATATATTTGAGGAATTAGATTTATCTTGTATTTCTAGTATTGATAATTTGAAAGGAAAGAAAATAATAAAAAGAGATGGGGGGTGGGGGCAAATATGAAACAAATTATCGTAGTAGCACCATCAAATTCTATGTCAACGTTAAGTAAGAGCGTAATAAACTATGGAGTTTCTAGATTAGAACAACATGGGTATGTAGTAAAAGTTGCGAAGAATGTTTATGAAAATTCGGTATTTGATATGGGTAGTATACATGAGAAAATGATGGATTTTAATTATGCAATGGAACAATTGGACAGTATTATATTTCCCGTTTTTGGAGGATATAATAGTAATTCCTTGCTAGATTGTATTAATTCTTTTTTGCCTTTTTTCAAAAGCATCTGACATTGTACACTCTGCCACATGTGATTAGTGGAAAAATAAATTTTCTTAGAAAAGCACCGTCCAAATGCCCTCTGAAACTTGCAATTAGTGAAGAAATATTTCGTTTACGCATAAAAAACTTGCAAAAAGGGGTTGGTAAATACCATTTCCAACGCTTTATAGGTAGAGGAATAATTATTTTTCAAAAATTCCTCAAATCATGTCCGCTTTTGCTTGTCCCAGTACAGAGTATGTGAAGGGACTAACAAAAGTAAAAGAAAAAATGATAAAAATGCAAAAAAATATCACGAATCTTTTGCATCTTGCCAAGTCATTTGACTTTAGTAATTAGAGGACGTTTTGGAATGTTCCTTCGTTGAACCTTGACAACCGATAAGTGCACCCTGAAAGCCTACCAGGAGTTCTGCCATGACCTTTCTTTTTTGGAAGCGAGCGGAATCATAATGACACTCCCGATGATGGGCGGCTGACCAGAGCCTTATGGTCAGTGACCTGTTTATACAGGCAGAGGCAGTCTGAGACGACTGCAGGTGACAGGGAAAAGCACGACAGACCACTGCAAAAAAATAACTGAAAAATGTTTACAGGGCAAAATGCCCGGAAAGGATGTAACGACTATGAATAAAGTGATTTTAATGGGAAGACTGACAAAGAATCCGGAGATCAAGTATGCCGGGAAAGATAATGATATGGCAGTAGCCAGATATACTCTGGCAGTGAACAGAAGATATAAACGTGACGGAGAACAGGAAGCAGATTTTATTTCTTGCGTAACATTTGGTAAGAGTGCAGAGTTTGCACAGAAATATCTTTACAAGGGAATGCGGATTGTGATCGGTGGACGCATCAGCACTGGCAGTTATAAGGATAAGGATGGAAAGACGATTTATACCACAGATGTGATTGTGGAAGAACATGAATTTGCTCAGAATAAGGACAGCGGTGCTGGAGCAGATTCATCAGAAACCCCGAAAACAGATAAAGACGGTTTTATGGAAGCGAAGGACGGAGAAATTCCGTTTGACTAATAAAAGCAGAAATCTGTCTAATAAAAATGTGGAGGTTATTTATGAGTGTAAGTTATAACAGATTATGGAAACAGCTCATTGATAAAAATATGAAGCGGATAGAAATGCAACACCTCACCGGGATTAGCGGAAATATTCTTGCCCGGATGGGAAAAAATCAATATGTATCAATGGAAACAGTCGAGAAAATTTGTAAGAAAATGAATTGTACTATTGACGAGATGATGGAATTTACAGATTAAAGATAGCAAGCCGGATACGGCATAATTCTCTTAGCAAAGCTAAGAGCGCACTTCTATACAGGCAATTACATCTGCCTGTATCGTGCGACCTGCGGTGCCATTCCCGATTGTGAAGGATTTCAATTTGAGAATATAGCGAAATCATAGATTTCGGACAAGGGGATAATTTCCCCTTGCGGCACAAGGCCTATCTCATTGTAACAATTAAAGTATTTTTAAGATTACAGAGGTCAGTATTTCCTTATTGTGGAACGATGATCTCAGTTTTTTATATTCGGGAATCGGCATTTGTGAGAAGACCGGTTCTTTTTATTTACAGAAAAAGTAGGAGGATGAGAAATGAGCAGAGCGAAAAATCCCAAGTATGAATCCATGTCACTGGAAGAACTGAAAGCCAACATGGAAAAAAGTAAAAAGGAACTGGAACATGCAATCCACAATAAAAATATTCTGGAGCAGAGAAAGAAGTTGGTGGAGCGAAAGGAACGTTCTCACAGATTGATTGTTAAAGGAGCAGAGTTTGAAAAAGCATTTCCATTATCCAGAGATTTGGAACAGGAAGAAGTTCAGGAGGTTATGGATCAGTTGCAGAACAGTAGTTACAACAAGAGTATTGTGCGGCAGGTTCACATAGCAGCCTTACATAAAGAACAACAGCAGATTGCAGAAGCAGTTGAAAAAACAGAAAGAGGAGATGACAGCTAATGGCACTGTATCATTTTTCAGTAAAGCAAGTTTCCAGAGGAAAAGGTCAGACAGTGGTTAATTCCGCAGCTTATATTTCGGGGCAGAAGCTTTATAACGATTATTATGGACAGACACATGACTATACAAAAAAGTCTGGAGTAGTTTTCACAGAAATTCCCCCTGACGCCGGAATATGTGCCGGAACGTCTGTCTGACCGGGAAACGCTCTGGAATGAAGTAGAGCAGACAGAGAAAAGTAAACGGGCACAGTTAGCTTATTCTTTTGATATCGCCTTACAAAATGAGCTGACACTGGATGAAAATATAGAACTGGCGAGAGAGTTTTGTCGGGAGCAGTTCGTAGCACGTGGCATGATTGTAGATCTGGCAGTTCATGAGGGAAAATCTAAGAATGAGGATGAACCAGATAATCCGCATTTTCATGTACTTGCTCCAATCCGTCCTATTGCAGAAGATGGGAGCTGGGGGAACAAGCAGAAACGGGAATATGTTTTGGATGAAGACGGAAACCGGATAAAAGATGCTAAAGGGAAGGATATATTCAATGCTGTTTCTACTACCGGATGGAATGATCCGGAGCTTTTAAAGGAATGGAGAAGAGCGTGGACAGAGAAGGTGAACGAAAAATTCCGGGAATGTCACATGGCAGCAAGAATTGATCACCGCTCTTACAAAGAGCAGGGAATTGATCTGCTTCCGACGATCCATGAAGGGTATGAAGTGCGAGCAATAGAGAAAAAGGGAATTAAAACAGTGATTGGGGAACTGAACCGAGCTATCCGGCAGTTCAACCAGATGTTTATTTCTCTGAAAGAATCCATTCAGTGGATGAAGACAGCTTATGAAGAAATGAAGGTAGAACTGGATCGCAGACAGAACCCTACACTTCTGGAAAGCCTGCAAGATTATTATGATAAAAAGACACAGGGCAGACCACCACTTCCCAATTTCTATGCGGAGATGAAACGAAAAGGGAAGAATCTCTCCAACTTACAGGAGTTTGCAAAATCCATCAATTACCTCCAGACTCATAAGATAGAGACAATGGAGGATCTGCAGGAAAGGATTGATGAACTGAATGGTGTTGTATCAGTCAGCAAAAAAGAAATTTCCGAAAAGCGAGAGCAGTTAAAGAAATTGGAAAATCTGGAAAAGATGGTAGAGGTAATAAAGACAAACCAACCATTGATTGATGAGTACAATCATTTCTTCTTTCAGAAAAAACGGGATAAATATTATCAGCAGCACAAAAAAGAAATCAATTATTACCGTAAATGTGAACGGGAATTAAAACAACATCTGGACAAAAATGGGAAAGTGCCAACTGCCAGATGGAAACGGGAAAAAGAAGAACTCCGGACAACGATCGAAGAGTTGAAAGCAGATAATCAGCCTTATCAGGACGAACTTGCATTTGTAAAAAAGGTACAGAGTTGTGCAGACATTGCCAGATGTGACCGGGAAATGGCAGAAACAGATACCTCCGGGCGTTCAGAAGAAAAAAGGGAGAAGCAGGTGAAGTTCCCGGCATTTCACGCAGCCCAGACAGAAGTTAATCTTGAAGAAAAAAGTAAAGTAGAGCAACAGACGGTGAACCAGACAGAGCAGAAACCGGAAAAGAAGAATTCTATTCGGAAACAACTGGCTGAAAAGAAGAAAGAGTGTGAAGAACGTGATGCAAAGCAACAGACAGTGAGGAAAAAACGGAACTATGATATGAGTTTATAGAAGTCTGTCAGCAGGACAGACAGGAAAGGATGATGAAAATGCAGTATACAGAAGAGCAGATTGCTAGAGCAAACCAGACCGACCTTGTGTCTTTTCTGAACGCACAAGGGGAACAGTTGGTGAAAAGTGGCAGAGAATATCGTTGGAAAAAGCATGACAGTGTAACGATATCCGGAAACCGATGGTATCGGCATAGTCAGAGTAAGGGCGGTTATCCGGTAGACTTTGTGATGGAATTTTATTATGCAACATTCCCGGAAGCAGTGAAAATTCTGATTGGGGAAGAAGGCGAAGGCAGGCAGAAGTCCTGCCCCGCCCCGTCTAAAGACTTCCGATTACCGGAGAAAAATGAGGATAATGAAAAAATCATGAAGTATCTGACAGAAAAAAGAGAGATTGAGAAAACACTGGTGGAAGATTGGATTGACAGAGGTGATATTTACGAAGAAAAGAAGCATCATAATGTTATATTTGTCGGCAGAGATGCAGATGGTATTCCGAGATATGCACACTGCCGGGGAACTGGTGAAATAAAATATCGAGGAGATGTAACAGGTTCTGATAAATCTTATGGATTCAGTTACAGAGGAACGGATAATCAGTTGTTTGTATTTGAAGCAGCCATTGATCTGCTTTCGTTTATTCAGTTATTTCCAAAAGATTGGAAAAAACGCAGCTATCTGAGTCTGGGTGGAGTCTCCAGTGTGGCACTGATGACTTTTCTTTCTGAACGCCCTCAGATTACTTCTGTTTTCCTGTGCCTGGATAATGACCAGGCAGGGAATGAGGCTTGTGAGAAACTGGCAGGAGAAATTTCAGAAGGATACAGTGTAATTCGCCTGAAACCATATAAAAAAAGATTGGAATGAAATTCTCTGTGATAAAAACGCTGACAGAAAGAAAGCAATTGCAGAAACAATCACAATCAAAGTACCAGAATCAGAAGAGAGGGTGCCGATGTTGTGTTATGAAGACATTGAGCAGACCAGTGTGGAATGGCTGTGGTTCCCCTATATTCCATTTGGAAAACTGACAATCATTCAGGGCAATCCGGGAGAGGGAAAAACTTATTTTGCAATGATGCTGACAGCAGCCTGTACCAACAGAAAATTGTTTCCGAATATGGAAGATATCGAACCATTCAATGTAATCTATCAGACTGCGGAGGATGGCATGGGTGATACGATCAAGCCAAGATTGGTGGAAGCAGGTGCTGATCTAAGCAGGGTTATGGTGATTGATGATACGGAAGAAGCATTGACTTTATCCGATGATCGAATTGAAAAGGCAGTCAGGCAGAATCATGTGAGGCTTGTAATCATTGATCCGGTACAGGCGTTTATTGGAGCAGATGTGGATATGAACCGTGCAAATGAAGTGCGTCCGGTGTTTCGAAAACTGGGAATGATTGCAGAGAAGACCGGTTGTGCCATTGTGCTGATCGGACATCTGAATAAATCTTCCGGGACGCAGAGCACGTATCGAGGACTTGGTTCTATTGATATTATGGCAGCAGTACGAAGCTTGATTTTCATCGGGAAAGTAAGAAAAGATCCAACCACAAGGGTATTGATTCATGAAAAAAGTTCTCTTGCGCCACCAGGGGAGACAATGGCATTTAAACTGGGAGACGAAGAAGGTTTCCGATGGGTGGGAGCCTATGAGATTTCCGCAGATGAATTGTTAGATGGAAAAGAAGGAAAAGCAACAGAAACAAAGCTGGAGAGAGGGGCAAAGTTAATCAGGGAACTGCTTGCTGATAAAAAGAAATTTCAATCAGGGAATTAGATGAAAAAGCAAAGGAACAGGGAATTTCTGGGAGGACCATGCGTGATGTAAGAAGCCGGATGAAGAATGAGTTGGAGTACCAAGTAAATGAAAAGCAGGAGAATAGTATTCGATTAAAAGAATGATGGGTGGCAGAGTCATCGAAGCAAATACAGATTTTTATAGATACCCTATCTGCCACCTGCCGTCTGCCGGTGCATGAATACTTTCAAGTATCAGGAGTAAGTAAAAGTAGATTGACAGATAATATAGAAAAGCGTATTATAATAATAAGAGGTGGGATTTCCCACACAAATGCTTGCGTAGGAGGTGTTGGTAATGGAAGCAAATGAAAGATTATGTTGCCCATCTGGATAACAAAAAAAGATTACACTCAGAGGAGCTGCTTATCAGTATTATAATGTAAAAGAATACGGAAATGGCTGCATTATTCTGGAACCTCGGGAACTGGCAGTGCCAGAGAGCATTTCAGCCAGAACCCTAGCAGATATGGATCGTGCAGTAAGTAACTTTAAAAGAGGAGATGTTTCTCCGGCTATTGACCTGTCAGATTTTTAAAAGGAACAAAGAATGAACTTTAATATACGAATGGGAATTCCTGAAATGCAGGAACTTTGGTTAGATCTGCAGGAGAAATATCGTTCCGGTAATATAAAAAAGAAGGAAGAACAGTTGTAATAAAAAATGGGGAAAGGCTTTAAAAGCTGTTGTCGGCTGATCCGGGTTATCCGAGTCTTCAAACCCATGAAATAGAGCCATTATCCAGACGTTATGGAATGAAAGTGTGGCAATCATATCTGGAAAATAAAACCAGTGGTGCAATGAGAATGTACTGGGTTTACGGTCCGGATCAGAAGGATATTACCATATTGGATTGGAGCCACACCCGGAAGATAAGAAAAATGGTGCATACGACCGAATTTCACTGTCGGATTTGTAGAACAAAACTGAATATGGAACTTAACACAAGCAGTTAGTCTATGAAAAATAGGTTAGCTGCTTTTTTCATGCAAAAAAGGGAGGTGCCGTGTATGGGATATGCACGTAAAGATGTAGAGAAAACAAAGAAAATAGCAAAGAAATTTGTCCGCTATCAGGAAGGGGCAGAGCTTTACAGCATTGGACTGACGAAATTCCAGGAGTTGGCGAAAGAAGCCAAAGCAGTGTAT
>ENA-OQNT01000217-OQNT01000217.1-human-gut-metagenome-genome-assembly--contig:-NODE-217-length-14465-cov-3.215441_pt1 | contig 14465 bp, 13 predicted proteins | sample MGYA00242634_ERZ504890 | MGnify/ENA primary metagenome ERZ504890 (study PRJEB26092, sample SAMD00036379) | human gut metagenome | host: Homo sapiens | study: EMG produced TPA metagenomics assembly of... | reverse complement strand
AGAGCAGCTCAATGCCGAAGGCATTGATACCGAGGTGTTTCAGCTAGGCGCCAAGCCCATTCGCGATTGCATCGGTTGCGGCCAGTGTGGCAAACTTGGCGGTCGCTGCACCTTTGACGATGACGTGGTGAACGAGCTGATCGCTGCCGCCGAGCAGGCAGATGGCTTTGTCTTTGGCTCGCCCGTCTACTATGCGCACCCCAGCGGACGCATCCTTTCGGCCCTCGATCGCGCATTCTATGCCGGCAGCAAAGCCTTTGCACACAAGCCGGGTGCTGCCGTCGCCGTTGCCCGTCGCGGCGGCACGTCGACCACCTTCGACGTGCTCAATAAGTACTTCACCATCAACCAGATGCCCGTGGTTGCTTCCACGTACTGGAACAACGTGTTTGGCGCCATGCCGGGCGAGGCCGCCCAGGACGCCGAGGGCCTGGCCACCATGCGCAACATCGGCAAGAACATGGCCTGGCTCCTGCATTGTATCGAGGCAGGACAGGCCGCCGGCATCGAAGCCCCCGAAGCCGATCGCGAGCGCACCAACTTCATCAGGTAGAACGGCGGAACAAATACATGAACGTGCAAATTTTTGGCACCAAGAAGTCCTTCGACACCAAGAAGGCACAGCGTTATTTTAAGGAGCGCCGCATTAAGGTGCAGTTTATCGACCTTAAGGAAAAGGAGATGAGCAAGGGCGAGCTCACGAGCGTGATGCAGGCGGTCGGCGGTATCGACAAGCTGCTCAACCCCAAAGCCAAGGACGAGGAAACGCTCGCACTCATCCAGCACCTCACCTCTAGCCAGCGCTTCGACAAGCTACTCGAGAATCAGCAGTCTTGCCGAGCCCATCGTGCGCAACGGCAAAAAGGCCACCGTGGGCTACCAGCCCGAGATCTGGAAAACGTGGGAATAAATCGCGCTTTCACAAAAAATCCACGCCCCGGGTTTTGCACAGGCGGGCAGTTTGTGGTATACTGAAAGCTGGTATTTCCCAAAAAGATGACCTGATTTAGGAGACGATAAGGATATGAAGACCTATATGACCCCGGAAGAACACGCCCGGCTCCACCGCCGCCGCGCCCGGCAGGCCCTTGGCCTGCTGATCGCCGTGCTGGCGCTGGTGGGCATTGTAACGGTCGTGCGGGCCGGTGTGAAGGGTGTGGCCACCCTGTTTGACGACACCCAGCAGAAAGCGGAATATGAGGATCGGCTGGAAGGTCTGGTTCTGTTCGACCCGCTGCCCTTTGACGGCATCGAGAACATCGATGATCTGACCCTGCGCGAAGCCGCCGTCTGGGGCTGCGTGTACAGCATCCAGGAGACCCAGGGAAGCTTTGACAACTACAATACGGACCCCGACACCGAACAGCTGCTGCTGCCCTCGCTGGATGTGGATGCCTACCTTGCAAAGCTGCTTGGCCCCGGCTTCAAGCTGACCCACCGCAGCTTTGAGATGGAGGATATGACCATCGAGTTTGACGATGCCACCCAGTGCTATAAGATCCCGGTCACCGGCACGGTGGGCTACTACCGCGCTGTCGTGACCAAGCTGTTCAAGCGCAGCGGCAAGCTGCATGTGACCGTGGGCTATATCCCCACCACCAGCACGGACGACAGCATCATCAATGTTTCTTCGGATACGCCCACCAAGTACATGGATTATCTGTTCGAGCGCCAGAGCGGCAGCTGGTATCTCACCGGCCTGACCGAGAGCGAGACCAAGGCCGAGAGCACGGAAAGCACACCGGCCGCGAATGTGCCGGAACCCATGGCAGAAAGCGATGTGCAGGATGCCATTCTTGCAGCAGCCGGTTCGGATTCTGCTTCGGCTGAGGCAGACAGCACCGCTGCAGACGAGGGCGTGGATACACAGGCGGAGGAACAGCCCGCCGACAGCACCGAGGCACAGGCGGACGAAAGCACAGCCAGCCCGGCGGCATAATACAAAACAAAAATACCGGATACAAGGCAGATGCTTCGTATCCGGTATTTTTTATTTGAGGTCAAATTTTACGATCACCAGCCGGTACCACAGGTACGGCACCATGTTCCAGATCATCCACAGCTCCATCAGGATGTAGTTGGGCAGATCCTTCAGGCGGAAAGGCCGCTTGCCCAGCCTGCCGCTTTTCAGCAGGGCAAAGGCTTCGTGCATCCCCTTGTCCCATGCCTCGCCAAAGCCCTGTTTGTGGAACTTGTAGCACTTGAGCAGGTAGCCCACGGCCAGCGGGATGAAGTTTAAAATCAGCATCAGCAGCGGTTCGTTCTTGAGGGGCAGCAGGATGCTGTTGCGGCCGCTCTGCTGGCTTTTGAAGGCGTTGTACTTCACCGCGCCGGTGCTGGCACCGCAGATGTGGTAGCACTTGGCGGTGGGGCAGAGCAGGTTTTTATAGCCTGCATTGTTGGCGCGCCAGCTCAGGTCCACATCCTCAAAGTAGGCAAAGAAGTTCTCGTCAAAATTGCCGATCTCGTCCAGAATGCTCTTGCGGTAGAGCGCCGCACCGCCGCAGGCCGAGAAGATGCGCTTTTGCCGGGTATAGCGGCTGGCGCGGCGGCCATCGCCGGTCTTGCAGGCAAAGCCCATCCAGGTGACATAATCGCCGGCATCGTCGGCCAGCTCCCGGTCGAAGTGTCGGATCATCAGGCTCTGCACTGCAAAGATTTTCGGGTCGGTCTCAGCGGTGCGGATCAGCTCTTCCAGCCACTGGGGTTCGGCAAAGGCATCGTTGTTGAACAGCACCACATATTCACTGTCCGCCAGCGCAATGCCCTGATTCACTGCATGGGAAAAGCCGGTATTGGTGCCGTTTTCGATGAGGGTGAAATTTTCGCGGCTGCAATAGCTGCGGGCCTGCTCAAGGCTTTCGTCGGTGGAACCGTTGTCCACCACAATGAGCCGGAAGTTCTGTTCGGTCTGGGCATAGACCGACTCGATAGAATCCTTCAGCCAGCCCTTGCCGTTGATATTCGGGATCACGATAGTCGCTTTATACATAAATACTCCTGTATTTCAGTGCAAGTTCACGGGAACAGTATAGCATATCTGCACACAAAAAGAAACCGCATCCCGGCAGGATGCGGCTTCGGCAGGGCAAAAATTATGCGGCAAGGGCTTTCTCGATATTGGAAAGAATGGTGTCGTGATCCTCGGCGCACACCAGAACCACCTCACCGGTGGGAGCTACGGTGACGGTAGCCGCCTTGGCGACCAGATACTGATCCTCAAGGTAGTGCTCCATGGACTGCTGCTCACTCTGCACATAGGCTTCCAGTGCGGCTTTCACGGCATCGGTCTTGCCCTCGGCTGGCTTTACGATGGCAACGGCGTAGCTGCGCACCATCATGGAGGAAACAGAGGCAGCAAAGCTCTCGTAGCTGCCGTCCTCAAGGCCCAGCAGGGGGAACACGATGTCTTTCAGCTCGTCATTCAGCTGGTCGGCCTCATACTCGGCGCTGTAGCCGTCGATGGCGGTGAATTTGCCGTCCTCACCTTTGGTAAAGATCATATCGTATTCGTTGTCCTCGTCGGAGCGGGCATCGTGGATGATCTGGGAGTAGTCCTTCGGGGCGGCAGAGTCGGCCTTGCTGCCGGCAGAGCAGCCCACCAGAGCAAGCAGGCACAGACCGGCAAGCAGGGAAGCAATGATACGTTTCATAAATGAAGTCCTTTCGTGTGTGAAAATCTTCGTGTGAAAGCGGGCGCAGCGGTTTTGAAGCTATTGTGTGCTGTTTTGCGCCTGCTATCCATAATACGAAAGAACGCCCCGGCAGAATTGCACTGCAAACGTAACCATTTTATGAACAGCGTTACAGCATAAGGGCATCCAGCTCGCCGTGGTTCACCGGCGTGGAAAGGATGATCTGGGTGCTGGTGGTGCCCAGCTTCTGGAACTGCAGGATCAGGTGTTCCAGCTGGGGCATGCTGCCGCAGCTCACCTTGACAAGGAAGGTGTATGCACCCGTGACGTGGTAGCACTGCAGCACTTCCTTGCTGCTTTGCAGCAGCTCCAGAAAGGCATCCTGCTTGGAAGGTGCTACCGAAAGGCTGATGAGGGCATCCACATACATCCGGTCAGCGGGACGGTTCAGGGTGACGGTGTAGCCGCTGATGATGCCATCCGTTTCCAGCTTGTGAATGCGGCTGGAAACAGCAGGACTGGTCAGTGATACCTGCTCGGCGATCTCCTTGACCGGCATCCGTGCGTTCTTTGCCAGCAGGGAGAGAATCTTACGATCCAGATCATCCATGGGGAATACTCCTTTTTGAAAATATGTTGGATTGTATAAAATTTTTTGAAAGTAAAGTTTTATTGTTGGTGTAAACATACAAAAGCCAAAAAATTTTGCTTTTGCTTTGCTTTGCGTTAATTATATAAAGTTTTACCGAAAAAGTAAAGACTTAATTTAAAGCAAAACCGGAAAATTTTGTTTGACAAGAAAATAAAAAGGGGTATAATACATCATGCAAGGCAGCGCAGAACAGAAAGCGCCTGCCGCTTTGAATTTGAGATTCACCACTTTATATACTTTCCCACCCCTCTATACACAAAAGCCCGCTGCCAGGCGGGTTTTTGTGTTTGTTGGGGATTTTTTCTTTTTGAAAAAAGCAGTGGCAGACAATGTACTCGACCCATAGAGCAGCTGCTTTCGGCTGCGACCCCGCCCGTGAAAATGCAAGCCCGGAAAGTCCGCAGACTTTCCGGGCTTGTTCTATCTCAAAATATTATTCCGCTGATGATAGCCGGAGCACAGCGGAGGCGATTTAGATCGTGTACGCCTATCAGACCAGATACCCTTCAAAGCAGTGCAGGTCTTCCGTCTTGACGATGCCCTCCAGATACAGCCCGTCCTCCCGGTATTCCTCCACCTGCACGCTGCCGCGCTCCCGCATGGGGGCGGCAAGGCCCAGTTTATCGTAGGGCAGCAGCACCTTTAAGGTGTGCACCCGGTCGCTGAGCACCTCGTCCAGCTTTGCCAGCAGGGTGTCCAGACCGTAGCCGGTCTTGGCACTGGTGAGCAGGATGTCCGGGTCAAAGCTCATGGCACCCGGCTTATCGCACTTGTTGTAGACGGTCAGGCGGGGGATGTCCGCACAGTCCAGCCCGTCCAGAACCTCGTCCGTGACGGCCAGCTGCTCTTCCCGCTGCTCATCGCCTGCGTCTGCCACACGGATGATCACGTCCGACCATGCCGCTTCTTCCAGCGTGGACTTGAAGGCTTCCACCAGATTGTGGGGCAGGCGGGACACAAAGCCCACCGTGTCCACCAGCAGCACCGCCATGCCGCTGGGCAGTATCAGCTTGCGGCTGGTGGGGTCCAGTGTGGCGAACAGCATGTCCGCTTCCGCTACGCTGGGGCCGCACAGAGCATTCATCAGGCTGGATTTGCCCACGTTGGTATAGCCTACAAGGCTGACCACCGGCATCCCGGTCTTGGCACGGGCCTTGCGGCTCTCGCCCCGGCGCTTTTCCATTTCGGCCAGCTTTTCAGCCAGCGCATCGATGCGGGCATGCACATGGCGGCGGTCCAGTTCCAGCTTGGTCTCACCGGCACCGCGGCGGGCACCACCGCCGCCGCCGCCACCGCCGCCCTGACGGCTGAGCGCTTCGCCCAAGCCCTGCAGACGGGGCAGGCGGTAGCGCAGAAGGGCCAGTTCGGTCTGCAGCTTGCCCTCGTTGGTGACGGCGCGGCTGCGGAAAATTTCAAGGATCAGCATGGTGCGGTCGATCACTTCCAGTCCGCCCAGCGCATTGGAGATGTTGCGGATCTGGCTGCCGGTCAGTTCACCGTCAAATACGGCGCATTCCGCGCCCAGCGTTTCGGCGGCAAGGGATGCTTCCTCCAGCTTGCCGCTGCCCAGCACGATGCCGGTCTCTGGGGTCTGGCGCTTCTGGGTCACCTGTGCCACAGCTTCCATGTGGTTTGCTTCGCACAGGGCGGAAAGCTCTGCAAGGCTGCGCTCGCAGTCCCACAGGCCCTGATCCAGCGCCAGCAGAATGACCTTCGTCGGGGTGTTTCTACCAAAATATCGTAAAGTTCGCTCAAAGTAAGTCCTTTCTGTTATATCGTTCTCTTGTCAGCAGATAGCTTCTGCACTCCACCGGTGTGCCGTCAAATTTATGATCAATGGCATCGTGGTGGTAGAGAAAGCCTGCTTTTTCCATCACCCGGCCGCTGGCAGGGTTCTCTTTTGCGTGGCAGCAGGTGAGCCAGCCGCCGTCTGTATTCTCAAACCAGTAGTTTACTGCTGCTTTTAAAGCTTCGGTTGCAAAACCATGGTTCCACCAGTGCTTCCCGATGCAGTAGCCTGCTTCCCAGATGCCGTCTGTGCAGTCCTGCTGCGGCCAGAGCGCTTTCTGTGCCGGGTCACCGAGCAGAGCATTGAAGATGCTGATGCTGCCAAACACCTGCCCGGAAGCCTTTTCCACAATGGCCCACTGGTAGTAGTCCGGGTTCGGGTAAAGGGTGGCCCATGCCGCCAGCAGACCTACGGTCTCCAGCGCGTTTTTGTGCGGCTCCCACCGCAGAAAGCGGGTCACTTCCGGGTCGGATGCCCAGTTCGTATACATCTGCTCGGCATCCTCGGGTAGAAGCTGGCGCAGGAAAAGCCGGTCGGTCTCAAGCGTTTGCGTTCCGGCATGGCGCATGGCACACACCTCCCCACTTTATAAAGTATGCATAGGATAGCACAAATTTTGCGTTCCTGCAAGCGCCGCCGTGAAAAAACGCTTGACCGGACGGCATTTGTGCATTAAACTGAAAGCCAAGCGTTTTTGTAGGAAAAAGGAGAACTCCCTCATGAAGGATGTGCGTGAAATTTTAAAAAAGCGCCCGCTGCTGTTCGATGGCGGCATGGGTACATATTATAAGGCAAAGCCCGGGCAGGAATGTGAGCAGGCAAACCTGCTGGACCCGGACGGCATTTTGACCGTGCACCGCGCGTATCTGGAAGCGGGTGCCGATGCTATCAAGACCAACACCTTCGGCCTGCCGCGCATGGCAGCAGCGCAGAACCCCATGTGGGAGGCCATGGCGGACGAAGGCTGGAAACTGGCTGCACAGGCCGCTGCAAAGACCAGCGCTGCCGTGTTTGCCGATCTTGGCCCGGCCCCGGACACCGAGGCACTCCCGGCGGCACAGATCTATACGGCCCTTGCCGAGCGGTTTGCCGCATTGGGTGCAAAGAACTTTTTGTTTGAGACGCTGAGCAGCGATGCCGGTGTGGCCGAAGCGGCAAAAAAAATCAAGGAGACCGTGCCGGATGCCTTTGTGCTGGTGTCCTTTGCAGTGCTGCCGGACGGCTACACCCGCGAGGGCCGTCACTGCGCAGAGCTTGTGCGCAGCATGACTGCCTGCGGTGCAGTGGATGCTGTGGGCCTGAACTGCGTTTCTGCTCCCGGTGCCATGCGTGCGCTGGTGCAGCAGCTTGGCGAGACAAAGCTGCCGCTTGCAGTGATGCCCAACGCGGGCTACCCGGTGGTCACACGCACCCGGGTGCAGTATCAGGGCAGGCCGGAATATTTTGCACGGGAGCTGGCCCGCCTTGCTGCCGAGGGTGTGCGTATTCTGGGCGGCTGCTGCGGCACTACGCCTGCCCACATTGCGGCCCTGCGTGCGGCACTGGATGCCTTGCCGGAAACACTGCCTGCAGCCCCGGCAGCAGCAGTCTCCACTGCCGCAAAGCCGGAGGTGGAAAAAGACGATGCCTTTCTGCGCAAGCTGAACACGGGCAAAAAGGTGATCGCCATTGAGCTGGACAGCCCCAAGGATGCCGACCTGACCGGCTATCTGGACGGTGCACGCCGCCTGCAGGCTGCTGGTGCAGACCTTTTGACCATTGCGGACTGTCCCATTGCCCGGGCACGGATGGATTCTTCGCTGGTGGCCTGCCGGGTGCACCGGGAGCTGGGGCTGAACGTGCTGCCCCACATGACCTGCCGCGACCGCAATCTGAACGCCACCAAGGCCCTGCTGCTGGGCCTGTACGCCGAGGGTGTGCGGGAGGTGCTGGCCATCACCGGCGACCCCATCCCCACCGCGGAGCGGGACGAGGTGAAAAACGTGTACCAGTTCAACTCCCGCAAGCTGGCGCAGTACATCGTCTCGCTGGCAGGGGAGGGCCGGGAGATGCCCTCGCCCCTCACCGTGTTCGGTGCGCTGAACCTGAACGCCCGCAACTTTGATGTGGAGCTGCGCCGCGCACAGGAAAAGCTGCAAAATGGCATGAGCGGCTTCCTTACCCAGCCGGTGCTCTCCGCACAGGCGGTGGTGAACCTGAAAAAGACCCGCGAAACGCTGGGCGAAAAGGCGAAAATTCTGGCCGGCATCATGCCGGTGGTGAGCCAGCGCAACGCCATCTTTATGGAGAACGAGGTCAACGGCATCCATGTGGATGCTGAGATCATCGAGCGTTTTGCCGGGCTGGACCGTGCGCAGGGCGAAGAGCTGGGGTTGGAAGTCTCGGTGAAGGCCGCGCAGGCCGCAGCGCCCTATGCAGACGGCTTTTACCTGATGACCCCCTTCAACCGCATCGCTCTGATGGAGCGGCTCATTGCAAGGCTGAAGGATGAAGGGATCGCGGATTGAAAATGGCCGATGCGTTTGCTCTGGCCATTGATAGCGGAAAAAATATTTTTTATATTTGCGTTTGTCGTGGCCTGCGGGCCACTCCAAACGCGCTTTCACGAATAAGGCCCAAACCGTAAGATGCATCGGGATAAATTCTTTTGAAGAAAAAGTAATTGACAAATCGCACAAAAAACGCTATATTCTTTTTATAAATGCGTTGAAGAAGAGTGTGCACTGCATTTGCCGTTCAGAGAGCCGGAGAATGCTGCGAATCCGGTACGGTCGGGCGGTGTGCTGTCACTTTGGAGCAGGAGCGGTGAGCTGAAGAGCAAGCCGCTCTCGGAGCTGTCCCACGTTACCGGGGCATCAAGGGGCGCAGGATGCTCTGCGCAATTTGGGTGGTACCGCGGTTATTACAGCCGTCCCATGGAACGTTCCGTGGGACGGCTTTTTTCGTCCCACTTCATCATTTTTTACTGGGAGGACCCTATGAAAGAACTTGCAAAACAGTACGATCCCAGCCAGGTGGAAGACCGCATCTACCAGTTCTGGCTGGACGGCGGCTACTTCCACACGAAGGCAGACCCCGACAAGAAACCCTACACCATCGTCATGCCGCCCCCGAACGTCACCGGTCAGCTGCACATGGGCCATGCGGTGGATAACACCATGCAGGACATCCTCATCCGCACCAAGCGGATGCAGGGCTATGCCGCCCTGTGGGTGCCCGGTACCGACCATGCCTCCATTGCTACCGAAGCCAAGGTGGTGGAGGCCATGCGCGCCGAGGGCCTGACCAAGGAGATGGTGGGCCGCGATGGTTTTCTGGACCGTGCATGGGCATGGAAGACCAAGTACGGCAACCGCATCGTCAGCCAGCTGAAGAAGCTGGGCAGCAGCTGCGACTGGGAGCGTGAGCGCTTTACCATGGACGAGGGCTGCTCTGAGGCCGTCAAGGAAGTGTTCGTGCGCCTGTACGACAAGGGCCTGATCTACCGCGGCAACCGCATGGTCAACTGGTGCCCCCATGCAATACCTCCATTTCTGACGCCGAGGTGGAGTACGAGGAGAAGGACGGCAGCTTCTGGCACCTGCTGTACCCGGTCAAGGAGACCGGCGAGATGCTGGAGCTGGCTACCACCCGTCCGAGACCATGCTGGGCGATACCGCTGTTGCCATCAACGGTGACGACCCCGCTATGCCCATCTGCACGGCTGCCATGTGGTGCTGCCCCTGCTGAACAAGGAGATCCCCATTGTGTGCGACGAGCACGCCGACATGACCAAGGGCACCGGTGTGGTCAAGATCACCCCCGCTCACGACCCTAACGACTTTGAAGTGGGTCTGCGCCACGACCTGCCCATCGTGCGTGTGTTCACCTACGACGGCCACATGACCGGTGCTGCCGACAAGGCTGCTGCCGATGCCCTGTTCGCCGCCGGCAAGAACGCCATCAATGAGCCGGAGGTGCTGGACTGCGGCAAGTACGCCGGCATGACCACCCTCGAGGCCCGCAAGGCCATTCTGGCCGATCTGGAAGCAGGCGGCTTCCTGAAGGAGATCGAGCCCCTCAAGCACGAGGTTGGCACCTGCTACCGCTGCCACTCCACCATCGAGCCGATGGTGTCCAAGCAGTGGTTCGTCAAGATGGAGCCGCTGGCAAAGCCCGCCATCGAGAGCGTGGAAAAGGGCGAGATCAAGTTCGTGCCCGAGCGCTTCACCAAGAACTATATGAACTGGATGAAGAACACCCGCGACTGGTGCATCAGCCGTCAGCTGTGGTGGGGCCATCAGATCCCGGCATGGTACTGCGACGACTGCGGCGAGACCGTGGTGGCAAAGTCCGCTCCCTGCGCCTGCCCCAAGTGCGGCAGCGCAAAGCTCACGCAGGACCCCGATACGCTGGATACCTGGTTCTCCTCCGCTCTGTGGCCCTTCAGCACACTGGGCTGGCCCAATGAAGAGAGCGAAGACCTCAAGTATTTCTACCCCACCAACACCCTTGTTACCGGCTACGATATCATCGGCTTCTGGGTCAGCCGCATGATCTTCTCCGGTCTGGCCTACACCGGCAAGGCACCCTTCAGCACTGTCTGCATCCACGGTATCGTGCGCGACAGTCAGGGCCGCAAGATGTCCAAGAGTCTGGGCAACGGCATCGACCCGCTGGAAGTCATTGCCCAGTACGGTGCAGATGCCCTGCGCTTTATGCTGGTGGATGGCTCCACCCCGGGCAACGACATGCGTTATATCGAAAAGAAGGTGGAGGCTGCCCGCAACTTTGCCAATAAGCTGTGGAATGCTACCCGCTTTGTGCTGATGAACCTGCCCGAGGACTTTACCCCGGGTCTGCCCAGTGAGGACAAGCTGGACATGAGCGACAAGTGGGTGCTCACCAAGCTGAATCAGGTGGCCGGTGCCATGACCGACAACCTCGACCACTACGAGATGGGTCTGGCCGCCGCCAAGATCAACAGCTTTATCTGGGATGTCTACTGTGACTGGTTCATCGAGATCGCAAAGCCCCGCCTGAACTCCGGCGATGCCGAGCAGGCCGACACCGCCCGCCGTGTGCTGGTGTATGTGCTGGACAAGGCCCTCAAGCTGCTGCATCCCTTCATGCCCTTCATCACCGAGGAGCTGTATCAGGCTCTGCCCGGCTCTGCCGAGACCATCATGACCCAGAGCTGGCCCACCTTTGACGAAGCTCACAACTGGGCCGACGAAGAGGAAGCCTTTGAAAAGGTCATGGACTACATCAAGGCCGTGCGTACCATGCGCACCGAGATGAATGTCCACCCCGCCAAAAAGACCAGCATGATCATCGAGACCGCCGACGCAGCACCCTTCCAGAAGGCACAGGTCTATCTGGCAAAGTTCGCCTTTGCCACCGACGTGACCTTTACCGAGAAGTACGAGGGCAGCACCGACGGCATGGTGCAGGTGTCCACCCACGCCGCCCGCGGCTTCATCCCCATGATGGAGCTGATCGACCGCGACAAGGAACTGGCCCGCCTGAACAAGGAAAAGGCCAAGGCCGAAAAAGAAATGGCCATGTTCGCGAACCAGCTGAACAACCCCAAGTTCGTGGAACGCGCCCCGGCGGCACTGGTGGAGGATATCCGCAATAAGTACGCCAAGAGCCAGGATAAGCTGGCCAACATCGAGCAGAGCATCAAGGCTCTGGGCTGATTTGAGCGGGGAATATAACAGCAGCACACAGCGCACTTCGCCGTGGGTGACCGCAGGGCGGGTGATCTTTACCCTTGCTCTCATCGGCTGCATCGCGTTCATCTTCTCCAATTCCATGAAGATCGCCTCGGTGTCTACTGTGTCCAGCAGCCGGGTGCTCACTCTGCTGCAGGCGGCTCTGCGCCGTCTGGGCCATCCGGCCCTTGCCCAGCGCCTGACCGACCACATCGTGCGCAAGCTGGCACACTTCTGCGAGTATATGCTGGAGGGCTTTCTGCTCATGCTGTGTATGCGGGTGTATACCCGGCAGTATATCTGGCACATCAGCGTGCCCATGCTGGGCGGCGTGCTCACTGCGCTGACCGATGAGACCATCCAGATCTTTTCGCCCGGACGCAGCAGTCAGGTCACCGATGTGTGGCTGGATTCAGCCGGCGTTCTGGCGGGCATCCTTACGGCGCTGGTGCTCATGGCGCTGTGCAGATTGTTGTTCAACCATCGTAATAAGGAGTAACCAATGACCATCGAACAGGCAAATCAGTATTTTGCCGCCCTGCCGGACGGTTTTGCCTCCACCGAACAGCTGCGCGCCGCGTTCACCGCGCCGGTGCAGAAGGTGCAGTTCGTGGGCGTGGCAGGCACGGCAGGCAAGACCGTGACGGCCCGTCTGCTGGCGGCCATCCTGCACGCACAGGGAATCCATGCCGGCCTGTACCATGCCGGGTGCCGCCCGCTGTCGGAGCGCATCTGCATCGATGATGCCCCGGTGGACGAGGGCCTGCTGGCTCTGACTGCGGATGCCCTTTCCGCAGCCGAAGCCCTGCCGCAGGATGCAGCGGAGCTGGCCGCTGCGGCCAACTGCTTTGGCGCAGCGGGCTGCACGCTGGCCGTGGTGGAACTGCCGGATGCTGGCCTTGCGGAAGCGCTGCCCGGCATGCCGGTGTGCGCCGTCACCTCGGTCGGCCCGGACGGTGTGAGCCGCTCGGTGGAGCGCCTTGCGGCTCTGGCAGCAGGTGTCATGCGCAAGGAAAGCATCTGCGTCACCGCGCCGGAGCAGCCCAAGTCTGTGCTCAGCGAGCTGATCGTGGCCGCAGGCAAGTGCGGCTGTGAGTTGGTGGTGCCGGACCCGGAGGATATCACCTTTCTGGAGGCAGAAAAGTTTGCCAGCAAGGTGGACTACGGCGGATATACCGTGCCGCTGGCTTTTCTGGGCCGTCATGCGGCGGGCAGCGCTGCCATGGCTGTGGAGCTTTCGCTGGCGCTGTGCCGCAAGGGCTTTGATATTACCGACGATGCCATTCTGGAAGGTCTGGCTGCGGTGGAAAACCGCAGCAGCATCCGGGTCATCTCGCAGCGCCCACTCATCATTCTGGATGCCTGCCGCACCCCGCAGCAGGCAGCAGCCTTGCTGCGTGTGCTCAACATGGCCAAGGTGCGCCATATGAGCGCCATCATCGGTCTGGCAGAGGAGGAGGGAGCCGAAGCGTTCTTCTCCGCACTGGAGACCGGCCTGACCCCTGAAGAGCAGAAAAAGGATAAGTCCACCATGCCCGGCATGAGTGAGAACCCCTTTGATAAGGTGTATCTTGTCACCCCGGCAGGCGGCGATGACGAGATGACGGCCCGTTTGACCGAAAAGGCAAAGTATCATTTTGATGCCGAGATGTGCACCAGCATTGCCGAAGCTGTGGAGTTGGCTCATGCCAACACCCGCCGCGGCCTGCTGGTCTGCGGCGGTGAAGCTGCCGCGCTGGAAGCGGCCGAACTGCTGGTGAACAGCTGAGCCGACACGCTTCCCTAAAAAATAAACGAAAGATCCCGTACACTGAAACCATGTGTACGGGATCTTTTTATTTTTGGCAAAGGAGATGGACAAACCATGGCAACGGTAAGCTTCAGCCCGGCGGGCGATGTGCTTTATGCCTACCTTGCGGGCGAGATCGATCACGATGCGGCGCAAAGCCTGCGCATCCAGCTGGATGATGCACTGGTCAGCCGTGCCCCGCAGACCATGATCCTGGATTTTGGCGGGGTCGGATTTATGGATTCATCCGGTGTAGGGCTGATCCTGGGGCGGCAGCGCATTGCCCGCACACTGGGCACGGCACTGCGGGTGCAGCACACACCGTCCCAGCTGGAAAAGGTACTGCAGCTGGCGCGCATCCCCTGCACGGATGCAGGACAGAAGGAGGAATAAACCATGAAAGCGGAAAACACAACAAAGATCCAGTTTGATTCCCTCAGCGTGAACGAAAGCTACGCCCGGGGCGCAGCGGCGGCCTTTCTTGCCCGGTACGACCCCACCGTGCCGCAGCTGGCCGATATCAAAACGGCAGTGTCTGAGGCGGTGACCAACTGCATCGTCCATGCCTACCCGGACCACATCGGGCCGGTGGCCATGAGCATTGCAGTCTATCCCGGGCGGGAGGTGCACATCACGGTGGCAGATAAGGGCATCGGCATCCCGGATATCCCGCAGGCCATGGAACCGCTGTTCACCACTGGAAACCCGGAGGAACGCTCCGGGCTGGGCTTTGCGGTGATGCAGAGCTTTATGGATAAGGTCAAGGTCATCTCAAAGCCCGGCAAGGGTACAAAGGTGCTGCTCATCAAGCGTCTGGCCCAGAGAGAATGATACATAACAGGAAAGGCAGGCAGGAGCATGGTATCGGATAAGACCCGGCGGGACGCATTCATTGAGCAGAATC
>ENA-OQNT01000216-OQNT01000216.1-human-gut-metagenome-genome-assembly--contig:-NODE-216-length-14492-cov-2.976679_pt1 | contig 14492 bp, 14 predicted proteins | sample MGYA00242634_ERZ504890 | MGnify/ENA primary metagenome ERZ504890 (study PRJEB26092, sample SAMD00036379) | human gut metagenome | host: Homo sapiens | study: EMG produced TPA metagenomics assembly of... | reverse complement strand
TTTCTTCAACATTAACAACTGAAAAATGAAAAGTCAAATATGATATAATATAAGGAAAGTTAGGTGGGCTGTGTATGCATATTTTTGAAGAGTCTTTAAATCGTTTTATTAAAAATTCATGGATTTATTATGAGGCAAACGATCCTTATTATGCAGGTAAGATTGAACAGATTTCAATTGAAAGAGTACATGACAAGATTTTATATTATGAAGTAAAGGCAACTATTCAAACACGTTGGAGTGAAGAAATTTTAAATTTTAGAGTGAATGAATATGGAACACTTTTGACCACAAATTGTACTTGTTGCCAAGATCCACATTCAGGGTGTGTGCATTTAGTAAGTGTAGTACGAGCTATCAATGCGATAAATCCACAAACTTTTCCGTTTCATGTTGATTATCAAAACTATGTAAAAGAAAAAAATCGACAGGAAGAATTAGAACGTAAGCGTCGTCGTATAAATGACTTGAATCAAGTGGCATTTGAATTTTTAAAAGAAAAACAAGAAGATAAAGTAAGTAGTTTTTTTAAGGAAAATGAAAATCGAATTCGATTGTCTTTATATCACACAAATTCATATTATTATGATCAGATTGCATTTAAATTAAAGATTCAAGTAAGCCGAGCTTATACGGTAAAAAATATACAAGATCTGTTACGTGGCTTTTTTGAGAAAAGATTGGAGTCTTTTGGGAAGAACACACAGATTTACTTGACTAATGATGATTTAGATGAGCCTAGCCAATTGATTTATAATTTTTTATTAAAATATGCTTTTACTAAAGATTGGCAAAAAGAAGGAGAAATTTATTCAGAATGTTTGGATGATTTCTTTAATCTAAATGCATCTTTGCCTAAAGAGTATACAGAATTTAAAACGTCTAAAAAAAATATAAAACTAGTTTTGAATTTGTTGGAACATGAAGATTGTTTTGAACTCAATACAGAACTAGATGATAGCTTTTTGATTGGCAATAAACATCTTTATATGGTGAATCATAAAGAAATTGTGCAATATACTATGGATCCAGATGGTTTTTTAGCTTCACTAGCCTATAATTTGCAACAAAATGATGGATGGTTAATTAAAAAGTCAGAATTCAAAGCTTTTTATTTACAATGCCTGCAACCATATATGGAATACATAAAATTAGAAACAAATGTAGATGTGGAAAAGTATACAACTCTTATAGAGAATATTCGTGTGTATTCGGATTTAGAAAATGCCAATATGGTCGTATGGGGAACATATTTAGAGAATAACCAGAAGAAGAGTTTCTTTACGAATACCAATTCCAATCAAATAGCGAGTGTTGAAGCCATAATTCAGCATTATGCGGTAAAGATTGAAGATAATAAGGCTATTTTTAAAGGTAGAAGTGATGCACTCTATAATTTTTGGATTATGGTATTCCATTGATTCAAAAACAGGCGGATGTGTATGTTTCAGAAGAATTGAAACGATTAAAAAATCGCCGTAGTATGAATTTGAGTGTGAAAGTTTATGTGCAAAATGATTTATTGAAGATGGAATTGGATAGTGATATCAATGCGGATGAATTGTCGCATGTTTTAAATGCATATCGAAAGAAGAAAAAGTTTTATCAATTAAAGAATGGTGAAATGATTGATTTGGAAGATACAGGATTAGAACAGTTGGATGAATTGGCTTCGACAATGAATTTAACAGCGAAAGATTTCAAAAAAGAGACAATTGAAAAGCCTGCTTATCAAGCGTTCCATTTAATGGATGTAGATTCAGAATTAGATGTTCGTAATGATGATTCGGTTACAGAATATACAAATCGATTAATGAAAGTAAAAGAACAGACGATTCAATTGAAGGATGAATATAAATCTTTATTGCGCACATATCAGCAGCAGGGTATTCAATGGTTGTATGATTTAAAAAATATGGGATTAAATGGAATTCTTGCCGATGATATGGGACTTGGAAAAACATTACAAGTCTTGGTATTTTATGAGCAGTATGTTTCAAAAGATAAACCAAGCTTGATTGTATGTCCAAGTAGTTTAATGTATAACTGGATGTCAGAAATCGAAAAATTTAAAATCGATGTGAATGCCGTATGTGTTACGGGGATGCAAGAAGCTCGTAAAGATATTATTAAAGAAAACTATGAGCTTTATATCACAACATATGACTACTTACGAAGAGATGTGGAATTATATGCGCCAATGGAATTTGAATATATTATTTTGGATGAGGCGCAGTTTATAAAGAACCCAAAAACAAAGAATGCACAAAGTGTAAAATCATTAAAGAGTAGACATCGTTTAGCTTTAACGGGTACGCCAATTGAGAATGGTTTAAGTGAATTGTGGAGTATTTTTGATTTTCTGTTGCCTGGATATTTATATAGTTTGAATTATTTCACAAAGAATTTTGAAAAACCAATTCAAATGGGAGATGAAAAAAGGAAGTCGCAGTTACAAAAGTTGGTTTCTCCATTTATTTTGCGAAGAACAAAAAAACAAGTACTAAAAGATTTGCCAGATAAAGTTGAGAAGGATATGTGGTTGAATTTTAGTCCGGAAGAAAAACAATTGTATCTTGCAAATTTGGCTCAGGTCAATGAGCAGCTTCAACAGCAACTTGAACTAGAAAAGGTAGATTCAATTTTGATTCTTGCGATGATGACGCGTTTACGTCAGATTTGTTGCGAACCAAGAATGTTGTACGAAAACTATAAGGGTGAAAGTACAAAATTTTCGATGTGTTTGGATTTGATTGAAACCTTAAAAGAGAATGGCAAGAAGGTTTTGTTGTTTTCTAGTTTTACAAGTATTTTTGATGATTTCATTGAAGAATTTGATCGACGAGGCATCAAATATCATATGATTACGGGTGCGGTAGATAAAAAGAAGCGTAAAGAAGAAGTAGATGCTTTTCAAAATGATGATTCCAATGTATTCTTGATTTCTTTAAAGGCAGGCGGAACAGGTTTGAATCTAACAAAGGCACAGGCCGTTATTCATTTTTGATCCTTGGTGGAATGTAAGTGCACAAAATCAAGCGACAGACCGTGCATATCGTATTGGACAGACAAAGAATGTTCTTGTTTATCAGTTGTTGATGAAGAATACGATTGAGGAAAAGATTTATAGAAATGACAAAAGCGACAAAAAAGAAATGAGTGTATTTATTTGTTAGAAAATTCGAATGGTGGAATATCAACATTATCTAAGGAAGAGACTAAAAGATTTGTTTTCGATGGATTAAGGCAATATATTTTTGAAATATATAGCCTTTTTCTTATAAATTGTGATAAAATAGTTGTAATGAAAGGGATTACATAAGGTGCGAAAATGAATAGAAGTGCAGGAATTTTATGTCCTGTTTTCTCTATCCCTGCAAATCAAGGGATTGGTGATTTAGGGCAAAAAACAATTCGAATGATTGATATTATTGCGGATGCGGGTTATAGTATATGGCAAATATTGCCGCTACAAATGACTGGTCCCACTCATTCTCCATATCAAACTTATTCTAGTTTTGCGGGAGATCCTATTTATATTAACTTGGATCGTTTGTGTGAAATGGGATTGTTGACACAAAGTTCAATTGTGAATTGTAATAAGTTTAAAGACTTTATTGAATATGATAAGATTCGTGAATTTAAGGAACCTTATTTTCAAAAGGCCTTTAAAGTTTTTAAAAAAGAATTTGATTCATTCAAAGAAGATTTTGAGGCGTTCAAACGCGATGCATTCTGGTTAGAAGAATGGTCTGCTTACTCGTTGTTTAAGAGCTTTTACAATGGGGCTCCATGGTTTGAATGGGAAGATGAATATAAAAATTGGCCAAAAAATCGTGATATCGATTTAAATGACTATCAGAATGAAATTTTGTATATCCAGTTTTTACAGTTTATATTTTATAAACAATTAGATGAGATTCAGATGTATGCACATGCAAGAAATCTGAAAATTATGGGGGATATGCCTTTCTATGTAGATTTAGATAGTGCAGATGTGTGGTGTAATTGTGAGGCTTTCTTATTAGATGAAGAAGGAAAACCAGAATTTATTGCTGGCTGTCCTCCGGATTATTTTAGTGAAACAGGACAACGTTGGGGTATGCCAATCTATGATTTTGATGCGCAAGAAGAGAATGGATATCTTTTTTGGTGCAATCGTATGAGTTGGATGAACCGTTGTTATGACATGGTAAGAATTGATCATTTTAGAGCTTTTGATACATATTGGAAGATACCAGAATCTTGTCCAACAGCTATTGAAGGAAAATGGATCTTAGGACCAGCTCATAAATTGATGGATGCGATTTTAAAAGCGTGTCCAGATATTGTTTTGGTGGCTGAAGATTTAGGGTTGATTCGTCCAGAAGTGATTGAACTTGAAGATGATTATGGTATACCTGGCATGGATGTTTTATTGTTTAGAATGGAAACTAAGCAATTAAAGAAAAAGGCAAAGAAAAATTCTGTGTTATATACAGGTACACATGATAATGCGACATGTAATGAAGATTATCATACATATGATTCAAATAAGCGTATTAGTTTGCGTCGATTCTTTAAAAATCAGGGATATTCAAGTCGTTCTTTTAATGAAATGCTTTGTCAATATGCTTTAGATACAGATGCAGATACTGTTATATTGCCAATCTGGGATATTTGTGGATTTAAAGAAGAGGCACGAATCAATACACCAGGAACTGTGTCGAATAAAAATTGGACTTGGAAATTAAAAGATTTTAAAACATTCCCAGATAAGCTTATGAGTACAAAAGAGTGGATCAAAAAGTCAAATCGTTAAAGATAAAGTTAAGTATAGAGCAGAAATCATCAATTTTTGCTCTTTTTCGCTTGGGTTGATAGAATAATAAGGAAGAGGTGGAAAATGATGAAAAAACTATTAACGATTCTATGTTCGTTTGTTCTATGCATATCTTTATTTGGGTGTCAAAAAGAGACGAAGAATTATATCGCAAAAATTGAAGTGAAGGACTATGGAACAATTACATTAAAGTTGGATGGGAAAACAGCTCCAATTACTGTACAAAACTTTGTAGACCTTGCCCAATCCGGGTTCTATGATGGATTGACATTCCATCGTATCATGAAAGGTTTTATGATTCAGGGTGGAGATCCTAATGCGAATGGTACAGGAGGCTCGGATAAGACAATCAAGGGTGAATTTAAGGATAATGGTGTAAAAAATAATATTAAGCATAAGCGTGGTGTGATTTCGATGGCAAGAAGTTCAGATTATGATTCAGCCAGTTCACAATTCTTCATTATGCAAGAAGACAATGATTCATTAGACGGCCAATATGCAGCTTTTGGACATGTTACTAAAGGAATGAAGATTGTAGACAAAATTTGTGAAGATGCAGATCCAATGGATGATAATGGTACGATTGCTGAAAGTAAACAGTCTGTTATTAAAACAATCAAAGTATCTGAAATAAACGACTAGAGAAATCTAGTTGTTTTTTTATTCGCTGCAGTTAGTTTTATGATACTTTTGTTTGACATATATAGTTAGCTATTGTAAACTCAATTTGTTTCAACTAACTGAGGTGTGTTATGATCAATAAAAAATTATTGTTTTCGGTAAGAGAAAGTATTCCGTTTATTAAAAAAAATGTGCTGTATCAATGGATAGGACTTGTTTGTAACGTATTGTCAACGGCATGTTTGTGTTGGATTATCACAAGACATAGAAGTATTTCATTGGTTGGAATCCTTTTTATATGTTTAATTCTTCGTTATATTGTGAATCAAAAAGCGATTGAGATGTCGTATGAGTCTAGTCATATAGTAAAGGAAACATTACGGAGTCGTTTATATAAGAAACTTTCTAAGATAGGGAACAGTTACACAAATGAGTGGAGTACAGCTGAAATTGTACAATTATCAACTGAAGGAATCGAACAATTAGAAACATATTTTGCCAGTTATATTCCGCAATTCTTTTATTCTTTAATTGCACCAATGACTTTATTTATTGTCATTTCTTTTATGAATTTTAAGGCCGCTTTGGTTTTACTAGTTTGTGTTCCGTTAATTCCAATGTCGATTGTGTTTGTACAAAAGTTTGCGAAAAGATTATTAAATCGTTATTGGGGGCAATACACAAAATTAGGGGATAGTTTTCTAGAAAATCTTCAAGGATTGACTACACTTAAAATATATGAAGCAGATGGTTATTATCATAAGAAGATGAATGTGGAAAGTGAAAATTTTCGTAAGATCACAATGCGCGTTTTGACAATGCAACTAAATTCTATAACTGTTATGGATCTAGTTGCGTATGGTGGCAGTGCATTAGGTATTGTGTTTGCGTTAACAGGAACAAAAGATTTGTTTCAAACATTATTTATTATTTTGATTTCAGCAGAATTCTTTATTCCTATGCGCCAATTGGGGTCTTATTTTCATATTGCGATGAATGGTATGGCGGCAAGTGATAAGTTGTTTGCGATATTAGAAAAGGATATTCCAGAAAAACAAAATGTAAAATTGGATTCATATTCAATTTCTGCTCAAAATCTACACTTTGGATATACCGATAAGGAAGTTTTACATGGTATACACTTTAAAGCATTTAAAGGAATGATTGGTTTTGTAGGAGAGAGTGGTAGTGGAAAGAGTACAATTGCCTCTTTGTTGATGGGACAATATACAAATTATAGTGGTGAATTAAAGTTGTCTGGCTATGAAATCAAAGATATAAATATCTATCCATATATAACGTCAGTTTCTTTAGAAAGCTACTTGTTTAGTGGTAGTCTTAGAGATAATTTAGCTATGGTTAAAGATGTGTCTGATAAAGAAATGAATATAGTTTTAGAAAAAGTAGGTATCCTTGATTTTGTGAATGAACAAGGCGGACTTAATATGCGTGTATTAGAGGGTGGTAAAAATTTGTCTGGAGGGCAAAGACAACGTTTAGTTTTGGCTAGAGCTTTATTAAAGGATTCACCCATCTATATTATGGATGAGGCCACAAGTAATATTGATGTAGAGAGTGAAAATAAAATTATGGAAGTATTATATGAGTTGTCAAAAGAGAAACTCGTGCTTTGTATCTCGCATCGTCTGGCAAATCTTAAAAGAGCAAATCAAATTTATTGTTTGAAAGATGGAAATATTGTAGAGAGTGGAAGTCATGAAGAACTGATTCAACAAAACGGAGTTTATTGCGAGTTATTTAATACGCAAGAAGAACTAGAAAGATATGGTGCCTAGTATGAGTACAATTCAAATATTTTCGCGTTTAGTCAAACTTGTATTTCCTTTAACAGGATTTATGATTTGTGCCATTTTAATGGGAGTGGCCGGCTTTTTATGTGCAATCTTTATTCCTGTACTTTCAAGCATGGCACTTGTGAAGGATTCTCTATTTAGTTTTCATACGATTGTGATTTTATTATTTGTGTGTGCACTCTTAAGAGGAATCTTGCGCTATGCAGAGCAGGCATGTAATCACTATATTGCCTTTAAATTATTAGCTCGAATTCGTGATCAGGTGTTTGGAGCGTTAAGAAAGTTGTGCCCTGCAAAATTAGAAGTAAAAGATAAGGGAAACTTAATTTCTTTGATTACTTCCGATATTGAATTGTTGGAAGTGTTCTATGCACATACTATTTCACCAATTTGTATTGCACTTATAACCAGCTTAGTGTGTGTCATCATCCAAATACAGTTTGATTGGATCTATGGATTATATTCACTTTTCGCTTATGTTGCAGTGGGCGTTGCTTTGCCAATTTATATTTCAAAAAAATACAAGACATATTGGGATAGAATATCGAAAAGAAGCTGGCAATTTAAATAGTTATGTATTAGAGAGCATGCGTGGCTTGAAGGAAAGTATGCAGTATATGGATACGGATCGTCGCTTGTCGGGTTTAAATCATCAAACAGCTTTATTGGCAAAACACGAAAAGGAACTGAAACATTTTCAGGCAAAGACAATTTCATTAACGAACCTATGCGTTGTCTTATTATCACTAGGTTTATGTCTGATTCATGTATCTATGAATAGTTCAATGGAATCCATGATTGTATCAAGTGTTCTTCAAATTTCTTCTTTTGGACCTGTTATTGCACTTGCAAATTTAGGATCTACATTATCACAGACGATTGGAGCTGGACAAAGAGTTATTTCTCTTTTGGATGAAATACCTATGGTTGAAGAAGTGACGAATGGAGATGAAGCTCAATTTAACAGTATGGATATGATGCATGTAGACTTTGCGTATGATAAAGAACAAATCTTAAAGGATATGAATTTAAATATCCAAGAAAATGAAGTGATTGGAATTCAAGGCAAGAGTGGCAGTGGAAAGAGTACTTTATTAAAATTGGTGATGCGTTTTTGGAATGTTTCAGGCGGAAATATTTTAGTGGATGGGATTGATATTAAGAATTTAAATACTTCAAATTTAAGAAAAAATGAAGGTTATGTAACACAGGAAACGATTCTTTTCCATGATACGATAGAAAATAATTTAAGAGTTGCTAAGCAAGATGCGACAATCGAAGAGATTCAATTGGCTTGTAAAAAAGCAAATATTCATGAGTATATTCAATCTTTGCCAAATGGATATAAAACATTGGTTGAGGAGCTTGGAAGCTCTTTATCGGGTGGAGAAAGACAAAGGATTGGTCTGGCGCGTATGTTTTTACATGATTCTAAACTTGTGTTATTGGATGAACCTACTAGTAATTTGGATAGTTTAAATGAAGGAATCATTTTGAAATCTATTTATAAATCAAGAAAGGATAAAACGATTGTTTTTGTATCACATCGAGAATCGACACTTGCACATTGTGATCGTGTGATTCATATGGAATCGAATCGAGTTAGCTAATGAATAAACGTGAAAAAGAAATGCGTACAGTGTACGAAATGATTCATTTGTATTGTAGAAAAAATCATAAAGAAAAAGAATTGTGTCCAGAATGTTTGGCTTTGTATGAATACGCAAGAATGCGTATTGAAAAGTGTCCATTTATGGAAACAAAGACGTTTTGTTCGCAATGCAAAGTGCATTGTTACAAGAAGGACAAAAGAGAAAAAATTCGTAAAGTGATGCGCTTTTCAGGGCCTAGAATGTTAGTGTATCATCCTGTCATGGCAATTTGTCATTTGTATTATCAAATAAAAGATAGTGTTGGGTCATAGTGGATATGGCCCTTTTCTATTGAAAAAAAGGGATGAATACTATCATCCCAATTAGAATTAAATATTATTATTTTTCGACTACAACAGCACCATCTTTAATGACTTTATCAATCTTTCGAATGTTTGAAATTGCATCCAAAGGATTTTCTTTTAAACAAACTAAATCTGCATTTTTACCAACTTCAAGTGTTCCATAATCATCTAAAACACCTAAGCAGTCTGCTGAATTGTGTGTCGCAATTTTTAAAATGTCCATACGATCTACACCGTATTTTTCCATTAATTCAAATTCATAGGCTGTGTTGTTGTGGTAGTTGAATGGAGTTCCGCCATCTGTACCCAAAGCAATTTTAACGCCTTGTGCATAAGCTTTTTTAAAGCTTTCAACATGAGCATCTTTAACATAAATAGCTTTTTTGACCATGTAATCGGCAATACCAGCTTCTACACCTTTTTCAACTATGCATTGAGGGGCAACTAATGTAGGAACCAAATATGTACCGTGTTCTTTCATGTAATCAATGCATTCTTGATCTAAGAAAATTCCATGTTCAATGGAATCAATGCCGGCATATAATGCATTTTTGATACCTTGTGTTCCTTGTGCGTGAGTAGCCGTTTTTCTTCCTGCTTTATGAGCCTCTTCAATAATGGCTGCCATTTCTTCTTGTGTTAATTGAGCACTTCCAGGTTCTACACCTTTTGTCATAACGCCACCTGTTGCCATAACTTTAATTAAATCGACGCCTTTTTTGAGTAGAGTTCTAGCCGCTTTTCTACATTCATCGACACCATCGGCTTCAATACCACCTTGCCAGCCATGGCCTCCTGTCATACAGATGCAACGTCCAGCACATAACATGTGTGGACCTTTAACAAGGCCTGCATCCACACAATCACGAATATCCATATCGTAATCGTTTTCGGTTCCTACAACACGAATAAAAGTAACGCCACTATTGATATAATCCTCTAAGTGTTTTTGTGTATAGAATGTTTTTTCAATAAAAGTAAATTCTTTATCCGTTCCAAAACCAACAGGTTCCATAATATGAACGTGACAATTAAAAAAGCCTGGCGTTACAACATTTGCCTCGACTACATCTTCATTGATTGTATGATAAGGTTCAATAGCTGTGATTTTTCTGTCTTCACAAGTGATCAATTGATCAAATTTAGGTGTATCGCTCACACCATCTATCATTGTTTTAGCGTGTACAAAAATTTTACTCATAAAAATACTCCTTTTCTCAATTTACATAGTATTATGCTCTAAACAAACAACAAATGCAAGTGCTTTCTGAAAATAAAACAATCACTTACATATTGAAAAAACGCTTTATATAAAGTGTGGCATTAACTGATGCTAACAACGAATGAAAATATTTACAAAACGCTCGAAATAACATGAAAATGATACATAATGGGTCATACACAAATATTTGGAGGAAAAGTAATTGTAAAATGAAGTGTAGTGACCATGTGTATGGCATTTGCGTTTGCGGGATGTTCCACATTCGTTTCACTATTACCAAAATAAAAATCTAGAAATAGAATTTTTGATTGAACAAAACGCAAAATAATTCCAGTCGAAGTAAAGGCAGGAAATAATCGTTCGCAATCAATGGGTCAATTGTTGAAGAATGAAGATATTCCTTATGGATATAAATTTGTGAATGGAAATTGTGGAATTAATGGTAAAAAAATAACTTTTCTATTATACTTAGCTATGTATGTGGATTAGGTTGAGGTAAAAAATGAGAGAAAAGGTTGAAAAGTATATTGAGTTAATTATAGGAAGTATCTTACTTTCGTTAGGGATTTATTTGTTTGTGACACCTAATGGAATCAACTTTGGTGGTGCGATTGGAATTGCACAGATTATTGAGTATTTTATTGTAAAGATGGTGCCAAGTCTTGGACATATGAATTTGGTGGGTATCATTAACTTTATGATCAATATTCCTTTGTTCATTATGGGCTTTAAAATTATGAATAAAGAATTTTGTATCAAGACTGTGATTAGTTTAGTGGTGCAAACTATTACTCTATCGATTTTGCCAAAACAATCTATTGTGATTATGCCAGACATGCTTTCAAATTGTATTTTTGGAGCTTTGATGTGTGGCATTGGAGTAGGACTTGCCTTACAAAGTAGTGGATGTTGTGGAGGTATGGATATTGCAGGTGTTTGTTTATCGAAGACAAAACCAGGCTTTTCTGTAGGTAAGCTATCGATTATTATTAATTCAATCTTATTTACAATTTGTGCCTTTATTTTTGATTTACAGACATCACTCTATTCTATTATTTTTGTAGCTATACTTTATTTTATTAGCGATCGTATCCACTATCAAAATATCAACATGACCGTATTGATTTTTACAAAGAAAGAAAATATGAAGAATGTGATTATGGAAAGAACCGGTCGTGGTGTAACGTATTGGATGGGTAAAGGTGCGTATACAGATACAGAACAGTATATTTTATTTTGTGCTGTCAATAAATATGAGATTCGTAACTTCAAAAAAATAGTCAATGAAATTGATCCAAAGGCATTTGTGACAATCAGCGAAGATCAAGAAATTGATGGTGGATTTGAAAAGAGATTATGATATAAGAAAAACTACCTACAAACTTTGATAGAGTTGGCGTAGGTAGTTTTTATTTTGTTTATTCATTTTGTGTTTGATTCATTCAACCAAAAGTTGAATCACAAAGCCAATTAGTGTTGTGTAAATGCCTAATACAGATACAATTAGGACTAACAATTCGTAATTGTTCATGACTACCACCAGAGGTTTTTATACGTACTCTGGGATTGTCATTAAAATGCAATGATAAATCCATCCCCAGAAGTAGACACACGCTTGCTGCTTGTATGTTCCAATTAATATTTTAAGTGGACAATGTGAAAAAAACATTAAAACACAAAAAAAGGAACGATTATTTCGCTCCTATGATTTCTTTGGCAATCTTTTTACCTTCCATTACAGCACTACCAATTGTTTTTGGTCCTGTAAAGGCATCTCCAATAATGTATACATTCTCTAATGAAGATGCGTGTGTATCGGTTGTTTTTAAATCGTTATTTAATGGTGTGAAATCTACTTTTTGACCAATGGCCATCGCAACTAAATCGCAATCCATTGTGAATAGTGAGCCTTTTACTTCATGACAGCTTGCTCTTCCAGATTCATCCATTTCTCCAAGTTCCATTTTCGCAACTTGAACACCACAAACATTTCCATTTTCATCTTTTAAGATGTCTTTGATGTTGTTTAAGAAAGCAATCTTAACACCTTCTTTTTCACAGGCTTTGATTTCTGCAGGGCTTGCAGGCATTTCCGCTGCATGTCACTGCAAGACGTTCGCTGAAAGAAGCGATTATTACACGGGGCGGCGTTTCTGTTCGGGAAGTACAGGCGAAAACTATGGCATCCAAATGCTGTGAGGGCTTGTATTTTGCTGGGGAAGTGCTGGATGTGGATGCATACACCGGGGGATTTAATTTACAGATTGCCTTTTCCACTGCCGCTTGTGCAGCGGATGCCATTGGCAATTTATGAAAATGATTTCGTGCCGGAGAAACTGCCGGCTTGAAATAGATGGATTTATTTTTATTGATCGCAGCAGTTCTGCTGCAAGTAAAGGAGAAAAAAGGAGTTCGCTATGAAAACCATGAATGTCGCCATTGACGGCCCTGCCGGAGCGGGTAAGAGTAGTATTGCAAGAGAACTTGCTGCCGAGTTGGGCTTTATCTACGTGGATACAGGGGCATTGTACCGTGCCATTGCCCTGTATATCCAACAGCACAATTTGTGCAACAAACAGGATATTATCCGGCAGCTGCCGAAGATTGATTTGAAAATCAAGTTTATCGGCGGAACACAATGCATTCTGCTCAACGGAGAAGACGTGACAGATGATATTCGGACACCAGAAATTTCCATGCTGGCTTCCAAGGTTTCTGCCATTCCGGAAGTGCGGGATTTTCTCTTTGATTTACAGCAGAAGATTGCAAAAGAACATCATGTCATCATGGATGGCAGAGATATTGGAACGGTGGTACTGCCGGACGCTGACCTGAAAATTTTCCTGACAGCTTCTCCGGAAGAACGTGCCAGCCGGCGGTATCTCGAATTACAGGAAAAACCGGACGCTCCCACCTATGAACAGATTCTGCAAGACATCAAGAAACGGGACTATCAGGACACCCATCGGGAAATTGCTCCGCTGCGGCAGGCAGAAGATGCCGTTCTGATTGACACCACCAACATGGGATTCCATGAAGTTTGTGATGCCCTGCTGGAACTGATGGAGGAACGTCTGGATTTGGAATAAGGAGGCGTTCAGTTTGTACAACCACATTGTTGCATTTTTTTTATCGGCTTGCTTATTACATCGTGCGGTTTGCATTCTTTTTCTATTATGACATTCAATTTGAGGGCAGAGAAAATGCACCGCCCAAAACGGAATCTGCTATCTTTGCCTCGAACCACCGCAGCTATTTAGATCCGGTGCTCGTGGCAATGGGTGCACCGCATCCATTCAATTATATCGCCAAAGAGGAGCTGTTCAAGCATAAAGTCTTTGCACGGTTTATCTGGTTTATGGGAGCGTTTCCGGCAACGTGGAAAGCTGACCCCAACTATGATATGCTATCAGAGGCAGTGAAGCGGCTGGACAATAACCGTCACCTGACGATTTTTCCAGAGGGCACTCGCCATACAGATGGAAAAGTTGGCAGCGGGAAAAGCGGCGTTTGCGTGCTGGCAGCCAAAAGCGGAAAGCCTGTCATTCCTGTGGGCTTGATTTTCAATTCCAACAACCTGCACTTTCGCAGTAAAATCTGTGTTCGGCTGGGGAAGCCGATTTATGCATCTGATTACGGTTTGACACCGGAATCCACACCGAGAGAAATGCGGCAGATGAAACAGGACATCATGCAGGCAATTCGGGAGCTGGTAGAAGAAAATCCGCCATTCCCGATTAAACACGACCAGCCGCACAAGCAATCATCAGTTGACCGCCATCGGGCAGAACGGCTGGAAACCATCCACCATCAGGAAGAAGTCGCTGCGGAGCAGGCAGCAAAGGAGCAGCAGGAATGAAAACAGATTACCATTGACAAAAATCTGCCGGTCTTTTGCTTCGGTGTAGACCGTGCTGTGCGGATGACTTACGAAGCACTGGAGCATATCCCCACGTTGCAACATTAGGGCCAATCATCCACAATCAAACAGTTGTGGATGACCTCTGTCAGAAGGGGCACGGATTGTAGAGGATGTTTCCGAACTGACACCGGAAG
>ENA-OQNT01000212-OQNT01000212.1-human-gut-metagenome-genome-assembly--contig:-NODE-212-length-14715-cov-3.492734_pt1 | contig 14715 bp, 11 predicted proteins | sample MGYA00242634_ERZ504890 | MGnify/ENA primary metagenome ERZ504890 (study PRJEB26092, sample SAMD00036379) | human gut metagenome | host: Homo sapiens | study: EMG produced TPA metagenomics assembly of... | reverse complement strand
GATGAACTGCGGCGACTTCCGGCTTCCCTTCGGCCCTGCCATCCTGCACAGCGTAGGCGTTCTGGCTCTGGGTAATCTGACGGCTGAGTGCGGCCGCAGCCCCGGGCGTTCTGGCAAACACCATCAGGCCGGACACACCCGTGTCCAACCGGTGCACCACGCCTACAAAGGCATCCGGACTGGCCCCACAGCTGCCGCAGGGCTGCGGGCACGCCCTCTTCGCTGGAAAGTCCGGCGGGCTTGTCCAGCACCACAAGGGCGGCATCTTCGTACAGGATGTTCACAGCCTGCCCTCGGCGATCAGGGCCTTGAGCTTCAGGATACCGGCAATGGTCTTGCCGTCCCGGATCTCGCCGCTCATGACCATCTCATAAGCTTTATCCAGCGGCACACGGTCAGGGGTCAGGAATTCATCGGCATCCAGATGCATCTGGGTCTTGTGCAGGCCGGTAGCGACCCATGTATAGATCACTTCGGTGTCATAGCCCACGGTGGGGAAAAACTGGCCCAGAGAGATATAATTGTCCGCGGTCAGGCCGCACTCCTCGCCCAGCTCCCGCTTGGCGGCTTCAAAGGGGTCCTCACCCTTTTCCAGCTTGCCGGCAGGCAGCTCCCACAGCTCCTGCTGCATGGCGTAGCGGAACTGACGCACCATGCAGATGGTGCCGTCCTCAAAATAGGGCAGGATGCACGCACCGCCGTGGTGATGCACCACTTCGCGTTCGGCGGTCTTGCCGTTTTCCAGCAGGGCAGTGTCTTTTGTCAGGGTGATCACCCGGCCCTCGAAGAGCACCTCACTGGTGAGTGTTTTTTCGTAATGCACGGTCTTCTCCATTTTATTACCCTCTTTGCCCGGCACAGCGCCGGTTTTCTATGGCTTCAGTTTACGGCAAAATGAGGTTTGTTGTCAATAAAGAGATGATAAATATAAGAGGATGGGACGATTTGAAATGCGCGCCGCGTTTGCTTTGCGCATAATCAGCGGAAAGAATATTTATAATTTCGCAATTCTGGAAAATCTGCGGAGCTTGTCGGGGCAAAGCCCCTCCATCTGCTAACGCAGACCGCTCTGCCGCTTGAAAGCCCCACTGGGGCTTTCATTGCTACACAAACGCGGATTTTCCAGAATTGCCTTTTCACGGGAGGGGTCGTAACGGAAAGCAGCATTTGCAGCGCCGCTTTCTGAGAAAGCGCGGCGCTGCGCAAGCCGTGACTGAGAGGGTTCCCTCCCCTTTTTGCGAAAAAAATTACAGGATCTGGCAAAGCAGGCAGGCCAAAACCGGAAAATCCGCGCCATTGCTCACTTTAACGAACTAAAGACGTACAAAAGCGACTAAAAAAATTTCTTTATTTTTGGTGCGTTTGTTGAGCGGTTTGCGTTTACTTTATGGGCGGAATTTGCTATTATAGTATACAAGCAATAGTGCCTTTATGGGGTTCTCCGGTCCCATGTGGGGCATATTGCCCCGCGCAAAAGGTACCAAATTCTGAATAATGGAGGAAGAAAAATGCCTAGAGCAAAGCAAACTATGGATGGCAATACCGCTGCCGCCCATGTAGCGTATGCCTACACGGACGTGGCTGCCATCTACCCCATTACCCCGTCTTCTCCGATGGCTGACTCTGTGGACCAGTGGTCCGCAGCTGGCCAGAAGAACATCTTCGGCAATCAGGTCAAGGTCGTCGAGATGGAATCTGAGGCCGGCGCTGCTGGCGCTGTGCACGGCTCTCTGGGTGCAGGTGCTGTTACCACCACCTTCACCGCTTCTCAGGGCCTGCTGCTGATGATCCCCAACATGTACAAGATCGCTGCTGAGCAGCTGCCCTGCGTGTTCGATGTTTCTGCACGTACCGTTGCTACCCAGTCCCTGAACATCTTCGGTGATCACAGCGACGTCATGGCATGCCGCCAGACCGGCTTTGCAATGCTGGTCGAGAGCAGCGTGCAGGAAGTCATGGATCTGTCCCCTGTCGCACATCTGTGCGCCATCGAGGGCAAGGTTCCCTTCCTGAACTTCTTCGATGGCTTCCGTACTTCTCATGAGTACCAGAAGATCGAGAAGTGGGATTACGCCGATCTGAAGGAAATGTGCAACATGGAGGCTGTGGAGGAGTTCCGTAAGAAGGCTCTGAACCCCGAACACCCCAAGATGCGCGGCTCCCACGAGAACGGCGACGTGTTCTTCCAGCATCGTGAGGCATGCAACAGCGTTTACAACGCTCTGCCTGCTGTTGTTGAGAAGTACATGGCCAAGATCAACGCAAAGCTGGGCACCAACTACGATCTGTTCAACTACTACGGCGCACCCGATGCTGACCGTGTGATCGTGGCTATGGGCTCCATCTGCGATGTTGCTGATGAGGTCATCGACTACCTGAACGCCAAGGGCGAGAAGGTCGGTATCGTCAAGGTCCGCCTGTACCGTCCCTGGGTCTCCGCTTCCCTGCTGAAGGTCCTGCCCAAGACCGCCAAGAAGGTGGCTGTGCTGGATCGCACCAAGGAGCCCGGCTCTCTGGGCGAGCCCCTGTACCTGGATGTTGCCGCTACCCTGCGTGAGGCTGGCCTGAACGATGTCGTTCTGACCGGCGGCCGTTACGGTCTGGGCAGCAAGGATACCCCGCCGTCCTCCATCTTTGCTCTGTTCAAGGAGCTGGAGAAGGATCAGCCCAAGGAGCGCTTCACTCTGGGTATCACCGATGACGTCACCTTCCTGTCTCTGCCGGAAGTCAAGCCCGCTCCCATCACCGCAGCTGCTGGCACCAAGGAGTGCAAGTTCTGGGGTCTGGGCGGCGACGGTACTGTCGGTGCTAACAAGAACTCCGTCAAGATCATCGGCGACCATACCGACAAGTATGTTCAGGCATACTTCCAGTATGACTCCAAGAAGACCGGCGGCGTGACCATCAGCCATCTGCGTTTCGGCGACAAGCCCATCCGCAGCCCCTACTACATCAACCAGGCTGACTTCGTGGCCTGCCACAACCCCGCTTACATCCACATGGGCATGAAGATGGTCCAGGATGTCAAGCCCGGCGGCGTGTTCATGATCAACTGCCAGTGGTCCGATGAGGAGCTGGGCCAGCACCTGAACGCCGAGGCAAAGAAGTATATCGCTGACAACAACATCCAGCTGTATACCATCAATGCTATCGATAAGGCTATCGAGATCGGCATGGGCAAGCGCACCAACACCATCCTGCAGTCTGCATTCTTCAAGCTGGCTGACGTCATGCCCATCGAGGATGCCGTCAACTTCATGAAGCAGGCAGCTCAGAAGAGCTACGGCAAGAAGGGCCAGGACGTCGTTGAGATGAACTGGAAGGCTATCGATGCAGGCGTTGACGCCATCCACAAGGTGGACGTGCCCGCATCCTGGTCCAACCCCGAGGCTGATCCCGCACCCAAGGCTCTCACCGGCCGTCCGGAGCTGGTCAAGCAGATCCGCGATGTCATGGAGCCCATTGCCCGTATGGACGGCGACAGCCTGCCTGTCTCTTCCTTCGTGGCAAATGCAAACGGCGAGTGGGAGCAGGGCGCTTCTGCATACGAGAAGCGCGGCACCGCTGTCAACGTCCCCGAGTGGGATGCTGCAAAGTGCGTTGGCTGTAACCAGTGTGCATTCGTCTGCTCTCATGCTACCATCCGTCCCTTCCAGCTGACCGCCGACGAGCTGGCAGCTGCTCCTGCACAGACCAAGAGCCGCGACAACAAGCCCGCAAACGAGTACAAGTTTGTTATGGCTGTGTCGCCTCTGGACTGCATGGGCTGCGGCGAGTGCGTCACCGTCTGCCCCACCAAGGCTATCACCATGGTGCCGCAGGACAGCCAGGCCGATCAGCAGGCAGTGTTCGACTACTGCGTGGCCAACATCTCCAAGAAGCCTTCCAAGTTTGCTGACGATACCGTCATCGGTTCTCAGTTCAACCAGCCGCTGCTGGAGTTCTCTGGCTCCTGCGCAGGCTGTGCCGAGACTTCTTACGCTCGCCTGATCACTCAGCTGTTCGGCGAGAAGATGTACATCTCCAACGCTACCGGCTGCTCCTCCATCTGGGCGGCACCGCTTCCATCTCTCCGTACACCGTCAACAAGGACAGCGGCCATGGTCCTGCATGGTGCAACTCCCTGTTCGAGGATAACGCAGAGCATGGTCTGGGCCTGTACATCGGCCAGAAGACCGTCCGCGAGAACCTGATCAAGGAGATCGCAGAGGTTGCTGGTTCCGACAAGGCTTCTGCTGAGCTGAAGGCTGCCTTTGAGAAGTTCCTGGAGACCAAGAACAACACCAAGGCCAACGACGAGCCCGCAAAGGCCCTGATCGCTGAGCTGGAGAAGGCTGCTGCTGCCGGCTGCGAGAAGTCTGCAGAGATCCTGAAGAGCAAGCAGTTCATCGCCAAGAAGTCCGTCTGGATCTTCGGTGGTGACGGCTGGGCATACGACATCGGCTTCGGTGGTCTGGACCACGTTCTGGCTTCCGGCGAGGATGTCAACGTGATGGTCTTCGATACTGAGATGTACTCCAACACCGGTGGACAGGCATCCAAGGCTTCCAACATTGGTGAAGTCTGCCAGTTCGCTGCTGCTGGTAAGGAAATCAGCAAGAAGAGCCTGTCCGAGATCGCTATGACCTACGGTTACATCTATGTTGCTCAGATCGCACTGGGTGCTAACCCGGCTCAGGCTGTCAAGGCCATCGCTGAGGCTGAGGCTTACCCCGGCCCGTCTCTGATCATCGGCTACGCTCCCTGCGAGCTGCACGGTGTCAAGGGCGGCATGACCAACTGCCAGAACGAGATGAAGAAGGCAGTTGAGGCCGGTTACTGGAACCTGTTCACCTTCAACCCGGCAAACAAGGCTCAGGGCAAGAATCCGTTCACCCTGACCTCCAAGGCTGTGGATAACGAGAAGTATCAGGCACTGCTGGCTAACGAGACCCGTTACAGCCGCCTGACTCGTGCATTCCCCGACCGTGCTAAGGAGCTGTTCGCACGCAACCAGGAAGTTGCAAACGACCGCTACGAGCACCTGACCCGTCTGGTCGACCTGTACAAGTAAGCATTCTTCTGCGCTTTGGATGCAGATATTTGCGGCACCTTAGCCCCACAATGCAAGAGGGCGGCTGCCCCGTACCGGCGGTTACTGCGCAATGCAGCGGTACGAAGCGGAGAAACGCATCCATCCATGCAGGTGATGTGCTGAAGTACAGCATTCGCCATACGAGTTCTATCTGATTTCACTTCCCGGGCGGTGTTTTGTTCCGTGCGAAGCACCGCAGCGGGATATGAGATACCAAAGCGCCCGCGAGGGTCCTTGAAAGCACACCCCGCGTGTGTCAGGAGCATAAGGTCTGCTTGCAGATACCTTGCTCCGCCTGCTGCATAAGACCTGCTTTGCAGGGATCTTGCCGCAGTAAAAAACGTATATCGTTTTTAGCGCCCCGTTCACCGCAAGGTGATCGGGGCGTATTTTTGTGCACGGAAATCGAACGTCAAACGAAAAGTTTATCACAAAATCTTCCAAAAGATACCATTCCCTTTTTACAGTTTCTTCATAGCTTCTTAACGAATTCAATTGTGAAAGCTGTTATACTTTTGCCATGGGAAGCGGGGCCGCAACCGCTTACCCAAGTAACATGATTCCTCCTCACACCAAGGCAATATCCAAGCAAAACACCCTTTTTCGTGTGCCGCAACACGGAAGAGGGTGTTTTGTTTTGCAAAATTCTGGTAAATCGGTGGTTTAGGGTTGACCCCGTTTTTTTGCGGCGCTATAATAAAAATGAATATGAAAACTTGGAGGTGAACGCAGGAAAATGGACCCGGATCATAGTCGAAGTAGAACCACCGGCGCGGTGGATCAGAAACAAAAACAACTGCGTTTTCCCCAACCGTTCGCCTCCTTCGCTGAGCCTTGCGGAAAAGCACCGCTTCAACGGTGCATCTTTCCGCAAAACAGAGCAGAGGAAGGCGCGGCTTTGTGTGCGCAGAATGCGGCGTTTGCGGCATTCCGGCAGGCAAGGCGGCGCGTTTTTTGTTTCCCGATCTGCTGCGTCCTCCGGATACAGGAGCTGCTCCTGTTCCGTAAAAACTGAGGAGGTACGCCCAATGGATATGGAAGAAAAGAAGCTGACGGCTGATGCTGCGGAGCAGGCCCTGCCGGTGCAGGAGCTGCCTGCTGATATCCCCGCCGAGGTCCGCCAGAAGCTGGCTGAAGATCTGAATGAGGAAGCTACTGAAGACCTCAAGCAGGACATGCGCGAGGCCGAAAAAGAGGAAGCCAACGACGAAGAGGTCAAGGCCAACCCTGAGATGCTCACCAAGAGCCGCCTGCTCAAGCTGCTCATCAAGAAGCAGTACGTCAAGCTGCGCGAAGTGACCGAGGAAGAGCAGCCTGCCGACCTTGCTGAGCTGCTGGAAGAGCTGGACGAAACAACCGCCTTGTGGTGTTCCGCCTGCTCAAAAAGGAAGTGGCCACCGAGGCCTTTGCCTATATGTCCGACGAGGCCCGCGACGATCTGGTGAACGCCTTCTCAGATGTGGAGCTTGTGGGCGCTATTGAAGAGATGAGTCTGGACGATGCCGCCGACCTGCTGGAGGATATGCCGGCAGGCGTGGTGAAGCGGGTGCTGGAGAAATCCTCCAAGCAGACCCGTGAGAGCCTGAACAAGCTGCTGAACTACCCCGAAAGCTCTGCCGGCAGCCTGATGACCCCCGAATATGTCCGTCTGCGCGAGGATATGACCGTGGCGCAGGCTTTTGAAGCCATCCGCAAGCAGGGCGAAAACGCAGAGACCGTGTACACCTGCTACGTGGTGGAGCGCAACCGCCTGAAGGGCGTTGTTTCTGCCCGCAGCCTGCTGCTGTCAGAGCCGCATACTCCCATCAACGAGATCATGGATGATAACGTGGTCACTGTGAAAGTGACCGACGATCAGGAGTACGTGGCCCGTGAGATGCAGCGCTACGACTTTACCGCCATGCCTGTTCTGGATAACGAGGGCATGTTCGTGGGTATTATCACCATCGACGATGCAATCGACGTTCTGACCGACGAGAGCACCGAGGATATGCAGAAGATGGCTGCTATTCTGCCGGACGACGATGCCACCACCTACTTCGGCACCAGCGTCTGGACCCATGCAAAGCAGCGCATTCCATGGCTGTTGATCCTGATGCTGTCCGCCACCTTTACCGGCATGGTCACCACCCACTATGAGGAGGCCTTTGTCAGCCTGCCGCTGCTGGTTTCCTTCATGCCCATGCTGATGGATACCGCCGGCAACTGCGGCAATCAGATCAGCACCCTGATGGTGCGCGGCCTGGCTCTGGGTGAGGTAGAACCCAGCGACTTTTTGCAGGTGCTGGGCAAGGAGCTGCGGGTGTCTGCCATCGTGGGTGCGGTGCTGGGCATCGTGAACGGCCTGCGCATCTACCTGATGTACACCTTCCTGTTCCCCGGCCAGTACGCTAACGTGATGGGCTATGCCATCGTGGTCAGCGTTTCGCTGTTCTTCAGCGTCATTCTGGCAAAGCTGGTGGGCGGTATGCTGCCGCTGGCAGCCAAGAAGCTGGGTGCCGACCCGGCCATCATGGCTACCCCCTTCATCACCACCATCGTGGATGCCTGCAGCCTGATCCTGTATTTCCAGATCGCACAGCTGGTGTTCCACAATATGATGTAAATAATAAAGCAATGCCGGACGGTCTTGAAGTGACTGCCCGGCATTTTTATAGGACGAACCCTCTCAGTCATCGCTGCGCGATGCCAACTCCCTCAGTCAAAACCTGACGGTTTTGCCAGCTCCCTCAAAGAGGGAGCCTCTGGCGTGCCGCAAGCTCTGCACTTTAGCCGGAAACTTTTCCGTACTGCCAAAGGCCCCATCCCAGAGGACGACTTCCCCCAGCCGGGGAAGATGTCGCGCAGCGACAAAAGGGAATCTGTCGAGCGCAGCGAGACTAGGGGAGTTTGCTCCCGGCGCGCCCGCGAGCAGCAGCTTTTTCCGGTGTGGAAAACTGCATGTTTCCCTGCCTTTTCCACACGGAAAAACGGCAGCGGCCCGGTGTTGAAAACTTGTGACCGGTTCATTCCAGATTGGAGAAAAAGAAATCACCGCCCGGAAACGGTTTGTAGAATACAAAGAAAATCCTTCGACTTTCTTTTTTATAAAAGGCAGAATGCCCGCATTTTTGCCCAAAACTTACCAGAAAGCTGCGGCCTGAATTACGGTGTGTATAGGGCTGATGCCCTTTTGTTGTGGAAAACCCGGTGGAAAAAGTGGAAAACCTCATGGAAAACTCGCCCTTTTCTTCACAAAAACGGTGGAAAACCCGGTGGAAAAAGTGAAAAGTTCATTCCAGACAGGAAACTCCATACACTTTCCGGTTGTGCTTTTGTGCCGCAAAATCCGCTTGACAGCTGTATTTTTGGGCGGAAGATGCGGCAGTTTTCCACACTGTGGCATTGCCTTGAATGCCCCGGCCAATCATGGTACAATAACAGCAGAAAAATGCGGCAAAACTCACCGATATCGGAATACAATGCGTTGGAGGCACCCTATATGAACAATTGGCTCAACCAGCTGGAGCGCAAATACGGCCGCTTCGGCATCCCGAATCTGACCAACATTCTGGTGGGCGGGCAGATCCTTGTGCTGGCCATCGAGCTGTTTGTCAACCAGACCGTCAGTGTCTGGCTGGCACTCAGCCGCTATTTTCTGCTGCGCGGCCAGATCTGGCGCATCATCACCTTTGCGTTCATCCCCTCTTACGGCGGCAGCATCCTCAGCGCGGTGCTGGGCATCTATTTCACATGGTTCATCGGCACAGCGCTGGAACAGGAGTGGGGCGATTTCCGCTATACGGTCTATCTGCTCTCTGGGATGCTGGGCACTGTGCTGGCCTGCCTGCTCACCGGCGTGACCGGCAGCACCTACTGCCTGTCCCTTTCGCTGCTGCTGGCCTTTGCCATGCTGTACCCGGAGGTGCAGGTGCTGCTGTTCTTTGTCATCCCCGTCCGGGTGAAATACTTTGGCTTTTTTGCGGCAGCACTGTGGGTGCTCAGCTTTCTGGGCGCGCCGCTGCCGCAAAAGCTGAGCCTGCTGCTCAGCATGGCGAACGTCTGGCTGTTCTTTGGCCCGATGGCCTATCGTTCCGTCCGCGCGTGGGTACGCCGTGAGCAGTGGAAGCGGAGAAACAGAAGGTAAGGAGAAACACCATGATGCTGGACCGCATGGAGGGCAATGCAGAACTGAAAAGCAGCGTGCAGCTGATGCTGGCAGCCCGCCGCCTGACCCACAGCGTGCTGCTGGTGGGAGAAGAGGGCCTTGGAGCCGGTTTTGCGGCCCGCTGCATTGCGGCAGATTATCTTTACCCTGCAGGCGGAGCGCCCGCTGAGGCCCTTCTGCGGGGCGAATGCTGCCGTGCTGTGGGTAAGCCCGGCGACCGCGACAGCGGCCATGTGGAGACCGGCATCGTGCGTGAAGCGATCAGCGTTGCCGGTATGGGCGCAGGCGGCAAATATCTGGTCAGTCAGGTCAAGGCTATGCGCAGCGAGATCTTTAACACAAGCCTTTCGGCCGAGGGCCGTGCCGTGCTGCTCTACCATGTGGAAAAGATGAACGAGGAATCTGCCAATGCCCTGCTGAAGGTGATGGAAGAGCCGCCGGAGGGGGTGCTGTTCCTGCTTACGGCGGATTCGCTGGCAGGCGTGCTGCCCACCATCCGCAGCCGCTGCGTCAGCTTTGCAGTGGCTCCTGTCTCGCCGGAGCAGTGCGCCCGCTACTGCGCCGCACAGGGGGTGGACAAAAAGACGGCCGCGCTGTACAGCGAACTGTTCGACGGGCACATTGGTACGGTGCTTGCCGCCGCACAGGACGAAGCCCGCACCGCGCAGGTGGAAAAGGCCCTGCAGCTGGCAAAGGCCGCTGCTGACCGTGACAGCTATGCCGCAGCCTGCCTGCTGGCCGCCTACGAAAAGGACAAGGCCGGAGCCGCCGCCCTGCTGACGGACTTCCGCGCGGTGGCGGCAGCGGGCCTGCGGCAAAGCCCCCACGCACCGGTGCAGGGCATTGCCGCCCAGCGTGCCCTGCGGCTGGCCGAAGCCGCCATCCAGCGCCTTGGCGCGCAGGTGAACCCTAAAATCGTGCTCAGCGTGTTTGCGGCAAAGTTCCGCGCGCTGTAATGCAAAAAGAAAAACCGGAAGAGCATTGTGCCCTTCCGGTTTTTAGCATCATGATTTTTATTCAATAGTGGGGTCATCGTAGATGGGCTGATATTTAAAGGTGGCCGTTTTTCCGCCCAGTTTCAGCTCAACCGTAAAAACGCCTCTGACATTGAGGGAAGTCGTATTCACCGGGCCAAGGTCAATATAGATAGGAAAAGTTTTACGATCACCTTTGGCAACGGTTACGGAAGAAACATACTTGAAACCGGTTCCGGCGCTGTTCAGGCCAAAATTGCCCAGACTGCACACTTTCAGACCAGATTCGGTAGTACCATTATGTTTGCAGGTAAAATTACTGGTAGAAATCGTAACGGAAGAAGTTGTGTTATAGGAGTTATCAATAGAAAGACCGGTGTAAAGATAATTATGCCGCCATCCGTCCGATTCGTAAGTAGTACGGGAGACCCAAGTGCCAGTCAGCGGCCCCATATCCACATAGGTGCTGCCGAATGTAGCAAAAGTACCAGTGTCAATGGTGGGCAGGGTCGGGTTGCCGGGGGTTGCACCATAACCTTCGCCGCAGCCAACCAGCATACTGCCGGCGGCAGCGACCAGTGCGGCGGCACCAGTGGCCTTTAAAAAAGTACGGCGGGTGATCAGTTCAGACATAAAAATCTCTCCTTTGATTGCAGGAAATCATAAAATACAAAAGCTGATGCAAACAGAAACTCCCTCCGGCGCTTGCGGTACACCGGAGGGAGTTTCTGTTTGGGGTATTGCTTTGGTGTGAGGAGGAATCATGTGCGGAAAGACGGTTGCGGCCCCGTCTCCCCGCAAGGTATAGTATACCCGATTTTAAGTGAAAAGTCATTACATTTCTGTGAAAAAACATCCCGCAATGAACTTTTTACAAAATTCCCCCAATGATAAAAACCAAACAGCGCGGTGTACAAAAATTCTGGTATTCCAGAATGACATAAACTGCCAATTTCACTATAGCAGACAAGACCGCAGGTGTCAATTAAAATGTCGGCTTTTTGGCGGAAAGACGAAAAAATGTGGCAAAAAACTGTAAAATCGGCACAGGGTCAGCCCTTGGCAAGCTCGGCGGCGTGAAGCTTGCCGTGCTCCACGTAGTGGGCGGCGTTGTGCAGGTTGGCCTTGATCTGGGCCGCGCTTACCTGCTTGATGACCCTTGCGGGCACGCCCACGGCTACCGAGCCGTCCGGGATGACCATGCCCTCCGGCACCAGCGCACCCGCGCCGATGATGCAGTTTTTGCCCACGACACAGTGGTTGAGCAGGGTGGCGTGCATTCCGATCAGGCTGCCGTCCCCTACCGTGCACCCGTGCACAAGGGCACTGTGGCCCACGGTGACGCTTTTGCCCAGCATTACAGCACCGCCCACATCACAGTGCAGCACGGCGTTGTCCTGCACGTTGGAGTTTTCGCCAATGGTCAAAGTGCCGTCGTCGCCGCGCAGCACGGCCCCGTACCACACCGTGGAACCGGCTTTCAGGATCACATCGCCTTGCACGGTGGCGTTGGGCGCAACGAACGCAGCCCCCCTTCGTTGCGGGGGTAACTTTTTCCACAAAAAGGACAGAAACATTGTTAAAAAACCGCCTTTCTACTCTTTCTCTTTTGGTCTGGTTTATGGTATTCTTTAAAGTAGTATAGCAAAGTCCAGAGCCTTTCCGGCAAGTAGGAGCTGTTTCAAAACAAAATTTTTGCCGTGCGTCGGCAAGCAGATACAAGGGGGCACGCTCATGTTCAAAAACACCATCTTCCGCCGCATGACGGCGCTGGTGCTCACGCTGGCACTGGCCGCTGCCGCTGCACTGCCGGGCCTTGCGGTATATCCCATGCCCATCCAGACCGCCAGCGAGACCGAGGCGGTGTACCTGTTCAACGCCGACACCGGCAAGACCATCCTGAACCAGAATGCTGACCAGCAGCAGTATGTTGCCAGCCTGACCAAGCTTATGACGGCCCTGCTGCTGCTGGAAAGCGGCAAGGATCTGAACGGTGAAGTGACCGTGCCCACCGCGCTGACCCAGGAGTTCCGGGATATCCAGAACGCCAACGGCACCACTATGGGCCTGCGCATCGGCGAGACGGTGCACCGCATCGACCTGCTGAACGCCATGCTCATCGTCAGCGCCAACGACGCCGCCAGCGTCATTGCCTACGATGTGGGCGGCAGCGTGCTGGATTTCGTCAAGCAGATGAACGCCCGTGCCCAGGAGCTGGGCTGCACCGGCACGAACTTTACCTGTGCCCACGGCCTGTTTGACTACGGCAACGTGTCCACCGCGCAGGATCTGGCAAAGATCGCCGCCGCCTGTGCGGCAAACCAGACCTTTGCACAGGTGGCGGGCACCGCCAGCTATGTCCTGCCGGCCACGAACCTCCGCAAGGCTGAGCACACCATCAGCAGCTCCAACAGCCTGATGAACAGCGAGAGCGCCAACTACCGGGAGTATGTCCGGTGGGTCAAGGGCGGCTTTACCACGCTGGCAGGCCGCTGCATCGTGGCCTTTGCGGAAAAGGACGGCCACACCTACGGGCTGGTGATCCTTGGCTGCGATACGCCGGACCACCTCTTTGCCGAGTGCGATGATCTGTTCGACTGGGCCTTTGCCAGCTTTGCGGACCGTCCGCTGGTGGACACCCAGACCGTGCTGACCACCGTAGACCTGACCAAGTGCCGCACTGAACCGGCAGTGGAGCTGTATGCTGCCGCACCGGTGAGCGGCTACGGCCACGCGGATGATATCGTTACCTACTCCTTCGACCTGCCGGAGAGCATTGCGGCTACCGTCAAGAGCGGCAGTGTGGTGGGTACAGCCACCGTGTATCTGGACGGCGATGAAGTGGGCACGGTGGACCTTGTGACCCACCGGGAGTACGTCTCCGATTTCCGCACCGACATGAAGGCCACGGTGCTTCTGCTGTGTGCACTGCTGTTCATCCTCGCTGCATTAACGGCGGTCACTCTTGCCGCGGGCGGCAACTCGCTGAACCTTAAAAGGAGAAAGCGCCACAGATAAAGTGCATGGGCTTGACAATTTTGGAAAATAAGCTATACTGAAAATACAAAGGCGCTGGCCCACAAACGGCTAGTTCCTTACCATACTAGTCAAAAAGAAAAATGACCGGTCGTGTTGGGGAACAAGAGGCGGTCATTTTTTCTTTTTATCATCACTGTGAGAAACAGTCCATGTAATTTCAAATGTAACGTAGATCGCTCCGCCAAGAAGCGTGAGCAGAAGCACGACCTGTTCAAACGTCATGGTGCATCCCCCCTTTCTGCCCTTGGGCAAAACCGGGGGTGCGAAAGATCCAAAGAAAAATCGCCTTGCCCGGCGCGCCTAGGTGCCGGTAAGGAACAGCCGCCTGCGTTTTGGGACACAGCGCCTTCGTACCGCAGATGCGGCAATTACAGAATATCACAGCAAACTGCAAAAAACAATAAAGAACAGCAAAAAAGCGGCGCTCAGTGCCTTGCAACAGGCTCTGAGCGCCGCTTCTTTTGTGCTTATTGGTTGAGGAACTTGATAAAGTGGTAAGATTCCACGATCTGGAAATACTTGATGATGCGCGGGTACAGGGGTTCGGCCTTTTCGCCGAACTGCTGCTTCATGCAGTCAGCAAGCTGTGCAACGGTCTTCTGGCCGTCGATCAGCGGCCAGAGATAGCTGCCGGTCTCGTCCAGATGCACCTGTGTGGTGCGCGGTTTATGAAACACTTTTTGCGCGATCGTGTTGAACACACCGGTGTTCTCCACCTCAAGGGTGATAAGGCCGGTGGCTTCGTCTGTGTGCCAGCGCAGGGTTTCCGCCCGCTGCGGAATGAGGTCCAGATAGTTGATGGACTGCTTTTTCTTACTCATCAGTTCTTCTTTTTCTTCATGGAGAAGGCCAGCAGGCATGCGATCATCACGATCATCAGAACCACGCCGCCAATGTTGCCCAGATCAATGCTCAGGGCAGTGCTGATGCCGAACACGGCAAACACAGCCAGCAGGATGCCCACAAGGCCCTCGCCTGCAATCATACCGGCACAGAACAGGGTGCCGCGGGTGGTCTGCTCTTCCTTGAGCTTCGCGTCAACATTCTTGCGGCTGTCCATGAACCAGCGCACAACACCACCGATCATGATGGAGGTGTTCAGGTAGATGGGCAGATACAGGCCGATGGCGAACGGCATCACAGGGATGCGCAGGATCTCCAGGGCAATGGCCAGGAACACACCGGTGAACACCAGGTTCCAGGGCAGGTTGCCGCCCATGATGCCCTCAACGATCATCTTCATCAGGGTAGCCTGCGGTGCGGGAACCTCGGCACCGCCGTAGCCCCATGCGCTGTCCAGCAGGTACAGCACACCGCCGATGGCCAGACCGGCGGCGATCACGCCGATCAGCTCGCCGATCTGCTGCTTGACCGGGGTCGCACCCAGCAGGTAGCCGGTCTTCAGGTCCTGAGAGGTATCAGCAGCAATGGCAGCACAGATGCAGATGACAGAGGCGATGGCCATGGAGCCGATCATGCCC
>ENA-OQNT01000204-OQNT01000204.1-human-gut-metagenome-genome-assembly--contig:-NODE-204-length-15144-cov-3.440234_pt1 | contig 15144 bp, 14 predicted proteins | sample MGYA00242634_ERZ504890 | MGnify/ENA primary metagenome ERZ504890 (study PRJEB26092, sample SAMD00036379) | human gut metagenome | host: Homo sapiens | study: EMG produced TPA metagenomics assembly of... | reverse complement strand
TTCAGTTACCACCACTTAAAAAAGACACACCGTCCGATGTGGTAGCATTTATGTGGGAGTACATGAAAGTACCGGAGGATTCAAGAGAAAAAGTTAAGAATCTGCTTAAAGATGCAAATGAAAATGGAGTAAAATTAAGTCATCAGGCACCAACCCTGTATGATGTTGTCCCAAAAATGGAAATAAAATGAAGGAGAAAAGGCGGCAGTTTAGAAAGGCTGTTGCCTTTTAGGAATTGTTGTTTATTTGTTGTTTTTTATAAGCTATACTATAAGGAAAAGATAACATTAGAGCCAGAGGTGAAATTTATGAACTATAAAATTTTAATGGTTGATGATGATAGAGAATTGCTAAAAATGCTGAATCAATACTTTACATTGAAGAATTATACGGTAATGATTGCAGAAAATGGCATAGAAGCAATGGAAAAGATAAGTGCAAATCCCGATATTATTTTATTGGACGTAAATATGCCGGGAATGGACGGAATTGAAGTGTGCAGAAGAATCAGAGATATGGTTTCCTGTCCGATTATTTTTTTGACTGCAAAAGTAGAAGAACAGGATCGAGTAATGGGATTGTTGTCTGGTGGTGATGATTATGTTTTAAAACCATTCAGTTTGAAAGAATTAGATGCTAGAATTATTGCCCATTTGAAACGTGAAGAACGTTTACATAGGAAAAAAGAACAAAGGTTTTATGGAGAATTAGTGATTGACTATGCCAGTAAATGTGTACATATTAAAGGGAATGCTTTAGAGCTTACGAAATTAGAGTATGAGATCATAGAATTTTTGTCTATGAACCCTGAAATGGTATTTGATAAAGAACGAATCTATGAGAAGATTGGCGGATATGATGCAGAAGGGGACAGCCGGGTGGTTACGGAGTTGATTCGCAGAATCCGCAAGAAAATGAAAATGTATTCGGAACACGAATATATTGCAACGGTATGGGGAGGGGATATAAATGGGCAAAATAAAAAATCTTTCGTTAAGGAAAACCATTGTTTTGTATATGATAATTAGTTTAATAATTAGTTTTTATCTTTCAGCACTAATTATGCGAATAGCAAGCACAGTACAAAACAACATTTGGTGGAATTATGTAGACCAAGAAGAATATTTTGAAATGGCTGAAGGGGATGGTAGAAGGTATTTGCCAGATGTTCCGAGACCACATTCTTATGAAATGAAAGAATTTGATTATCATGTATCGGAAATATGTGATTTTCTTCAGACATTTACAGTGCTTATCGTATCTGTTGCAGGGAGTATTATAGCGGTATTTCTTTTTTATAAGCATAAACTGAAATGCCCTATCGAAGAATTAGAACTGGCTTCCCGACAAGTTGGTCGAAATAATTTAGATTTCCATATCACTTATGAAAATGAAGATGAGATGGGCGGATTGTGCAAAGAGTTTGAACGAATGAGAGGACAGCTGGCAGAGAATAATCAACAGTTATGGAAAATGCTTGAGGAAGAAAAGGCTTTGCGGGCTGCCATTGCACATGATATACGTTCTCCGCTCTCTGTGCTGGAGGGGTATCAGGAAATGCTTTCAGAATATCTTCCGAAGAAAGAGATAAATATGGAGCAAGCCTTAGAAATGGTAAATGAAAGCAAAAAACAGATTGAACGTATGGATATCTTTGTGGAAACTATGCGAAAGATGAGCAGTTTAGATACAAGGGAGTTAGTAGCAGAAGAAATTACCAGTAAACAGGTAGAAATAGACGTACGGGCAGAGATGAACGTGTTTAGGAAAAAATTTGGAAAGCTATATGAATTAGAATGTTCGGAAACAGAAGAAAAATTTTCAGGAGATAAGGAAGTGATTTTAGAGGTTATAGAAAACCTTTTGTCAAATGCCTTTCGTTACGCCAAGACAAAAGTGGAAATGGAAGTGTTTCTTACCTGTTCTGAATTACAGATCAGAATAAAGGATGATGGAGTGGGATTTACAATAGATAAGCAAAAGGCAACAGAGCTTTTTTATCAGCAAAATGTGAAAGACAGTTTGAAACATTCAGGAATGGGCATGTATATCAGCAGATTGTATTGTGAAAAGCATGGTGGTCAGTTACTGATAGAAAATGAAAAACAGAGTGGAGCTGTAATAACAGCAGTATTTCATCGGATTGCATGAGCGGTCCGATTTTTTTATGCTGTTGTCTTTTTGTTGTGATTTATATTTTATGATGTCTATAACGAAGGAAAGGAGGAATACGTATGATTGCTATTTTTAAAAGAGAGATTAGGAATTATCTAAAGCGACCGTTATTTTGGGTAGGTGTTCTGCTTGTGATTTATGGTGTGTTTAATGCGACAAGTCCATATTTAACCACACATTATCTTACAACGGGGGAGGAAATCATCAATGATCAGTCCAACACTTCGGTTGAAGGAGAAGTGTATGAGGGCTATATTCCAGCCACGCCTGAAAAGCACAGAGAGGTATGGCATGAAAAGGTAAAAATAAAATTAACGGATGTGTTTGGATTGACGGATTCAGAAGCACAGAATGTCATTGAAAAGCTGGAAAGCATGAATTTAAAAGAGGCCTATGCGTATTTGGAGCAGGAATATGACTGGTACGGGGCAAGGTATTTATACGAGGACAGTACGTATTATAAGGGAACGGCAGAAGAAATCAACGCATATCTAGATAAAAAATTGGAAGATAAGACATTTTCTTTTTATTACGCAAGAAAATTTGCTGATTTTGCGGGTCTGTATATGGTGTTTTTTGCAATTATTATGTTGGCGGTTTTATTTTTACAAGATACAAAAAAGCATACTTATGAATTGTTGCATACAAAGCCTGTGACTGCCGGGAAGTATGTAATGGGAAAAGTGAGTGCAGGATTTACAATTTGTTTGCTTGTGCTAACTATTTTGAATATACTGTTTTGGGTATTGTGCCGCATCTATACAAAGGATAGTGGATTTGAAGTGCGACTATGGGATTTTGTGGCTTCTACGGTACTTTATATATTGCCTAATATGCTGATGATTGTGAGTATATATACATTGATTTCACTCATATTTAAAAATCCACTTCCGGGTGTACCACTTTTGATTCTTTATATGGTGTATTCCAATTTGGGCGGAACTAATGCAGAGGGAGTTTACGGATATTGGGGCAAACCTTTGGCAATCATGGTACGATTTCCGGGGCAGCTTTTTGATACGACACCGCCCCCGATGGCGCTCTTAAATCAAAGTTTTCTTATTATTGTATCGGTAGTAATTATACTGATTTCGATACAGATTTGGAAGCGGAGGCGAATATAAATGAAGAAGGAAATGAAGATTGTTCTGCCATTTTATAAAATTGCTTATGCAGTATCCTTTGTTGTAATTTTAAGTGTGATTCGTGCAGTTGTTTTCACGTATGAAATAGGACTATCCATAGAGCCGCCTTTTGCGATATTGACTGCTGTTTTTTGTGCAGATACTTATGTGCAGGAAATTACAAGCAACCGTTCCGAAGTTCAGAGACTGTATCAGATAAAAAAGAGAATCTATTCTATTATACAGAGACTGATGATACAGGGAACTTTTTTGCTGCTGCTCGCTGTTCTTGGATATGGATTGTTTTTTGCGTTTCAGAAACCAATTACACATCCAGTAACAGAAAGTGAAATACTTCAGTTTATTACCTGTTTTGGGGCGATTGTAGTAACTATTTTCTTTTGGGGAATATTGGCTAATACATTGTCTATGCTTTTTCGCAATATGTGGATGGGAATTGGAAGCAGTCTTTTGATATGGGTAGCAACAAATTCCACAGGTGGAGATAAACTTTTTGGAGCATGGAATCTGTTTTCTTATTCTTTTAGAGATATAGAAAATACTGCCGATATTACATGGCTGTATGGGAAAGGCTTGTGTATTTGTATCGGACTGATTTTGTTACTGGCATTGCCGAAGATCGTAAGAAAGAGAGGGTAAATTTATGAGTATTCATATTGAGGATTTAACGGTAAGATTTAAGAATAGTGTCACAGCAATCGACCATGCAGATTTAGATATACCAAATGGGATATTTGGACTATTGGGAGAAAATGGAGCGGGAAAGACAACTTTGATGAGAGTTTTGACCACTGTGCTTAAACCTACAAACGGAATGGTTACATTAGACGGAATTTTGTATAGCGAAGGAAACTATGAAAAAATCCAAAGAAAGATAGGGTATTTACCACAGGAAATTGAACTGTATCCTAATTTGACGGTTCAGGAGTGTTTGGAGTATATGGGAGATCTGGCAGGTGTTCCGAAAGCAGAATGTAGAAAGCGGATAGATTATTATTTGAAAAAGACCAGTCTTATAGAACATCGTAAGAAGAAAATGAAGCAGTTATCAGGCGGTATGAAGCGACGGGTAGGATTGGTGCAGGCGCTTTTAAATGAACCGGAATTTTTAATTGTGGATGAGCCAACTACCGGTTTAGATCCGGAGGAACGTATTCGCATCCGCAATTTGTTAGTAGATTTTTCTGAAAACAGAACGGTTTTGTTTTCAACTCATGTGGTAGAAGACTTAGCTGCCACCTGCAATCAGCTTGCAATTATGCATAAAGGTCGATTTCTGTATGCGGGTTCTATGAAGAATTTGACAGAAGAAGCACAGGGGAAAATCTGGATTTGCAAAGTACCTGATGAGAGAAAAGCAAGAGAAGTGGAACAGAAGTATCGTATTACATCTAAACAGTATGTTGAGGGGGGATTGCAGTTAAGAGTGATTTCTGAAATACAGCCAGAATTGGAGTGTATGTCAATTCCTGCAACGTTGGAAGATGCTTATATTTATGTGACGAATCAATACGAGTAGATAAAGCACCATCTGATGCTTTACTACCAGTTGCACGTTGTTCGCTTTGAATATTTGTGGAGAAAAAGTATGTATTATTTTGGCTTTCTATAAAACCTATAAACCAGCCATTTATATCCTGCCCGTTCACTCGTCCGGTTCCGGTTTTTCCATAAATTCTCCATTTTCAGAGGCGGTAAGATGGATGGAATTTTTGACGGCATGAATATTAGCAGGAGTAAAGTTGAAGTTGTTTCGATATAAATTTTTCAAAAGTTCAACTTGTTCTACTGGTGAAATCTTTAAGGATGACTGCATCCAGTAGGAAGAGAAATCTCCGGATATATTTTTATTGCCATATCCTATTTGCTGAAGGTATGAATTTATAGTGGAAGATCCGAGCTGCTTGTCGATTGATTCAAAATACCAGTTTGTATATATCTTTTAAAAGGTATATGATTAAGAAAAACGGCAGGAGGTATCTGAATGAAATCACATAAATATTGGTCTATCGGTGCACTGATTACAATGCTTGGAACTTTTTATACAGGTTATAAGGGATCAAAAGAAGGCCATAAGTACTTTGCAGCAAGTTCTTTGCTTTGCATGATTATGGCTATTTATACAGGACACAAGATGATTTCTGGTAAAAGTAGGAAGAAAAAAGAAGTTTCAGTAGAGAGTGTTGAAGATTAAAAAACAAAATATTTTAATAAATAACGCCGGTGCGGGATTTTTGATATCCAGTACTGGCGTTATTTATTCTACAGGGGCTTGGGGGTGTAGCCACCAAATATACTATTCGTTTTCTGCTTCGGCAAGTTTGTTAAGGATCCACTCCCGATTGATAACAATGTCCTCATCATCGCGGAGATCTTTGAAATCATTGCAGTGTGAAGAAGCAAATTCATACATATTGTCAATGTCAACTGCACCAGTGATCTCACCCTTATTAATGATATCTTTGATGTCTGTACGAGGGTATGGGGAATCGGAATCCCCATCAAGAGACTTACCCGTAGGTATGCCGTAGCCATAAAATGGCGATACGGTAATATTTGGGTGGATCTTGCTCTTATTTGTACCTCTCTATATAACGAAACTCTCAGAGGCTGTTTTACAGTGGGAAAAAAAATATAGACGTGAAAAAATAAAATGCTATAATTAAAAGAATTGAGACAAAGCAGATGAAAATCTGTGACACAAAGCTAAAGGGCTTGTAAAAAGAAACTATTGAAATGTGTTTTAATCGAAAGAATAAGGAATTTGACGTACGCAAAAAACAAAATGTTATCTGGCCGTATTGGTGTCTGGTGTACTTTTAGTAACTGGTATTTTGGCTGGATGTGGACAATCTAAAAAAGACGATCATCTTACCGTGTATCTGTGGGAAAATCGTTTAATGAAAAATATTGCTCCTTATATCCATGAGCAGTTTCCAGATCAGGATATTGAATTTATTATTGGAAATAATGACACTGATTTATATAGCTATTTTAAAGAGCATGGTGAGTTGCCGGACATCATGACAGTACGTCGATTCTCTGGAACGGATGCGCAGGATTTACAGCCATATCTTATGGATTTTGCTTCTTATGATGTGGTTTCTAAGTACTATTCCTATGCAGTGGAATATTATAAGGATACAGATGATGAAATTCAGTGGTTGCCAATCTGTGCAATTCCGCAGACGATTATTGCCAACAAGACACTGTTTGATCAGTATGGAATCAAAGTTCCGGAAAATTATGAAGAATACGTACAGGTTTGCTAGCAATTTTATGATAAGGGTATAAAACCTTACTCGATGGACCTTGCAGAAGACTGGTCAAATCAAGAAATAATTCAGGCGGCAGCGATTGGTTTGAAAGGTTGATGGCGAATCAATAGAAGCTGTGATATGATAAAGTAAATAATTTGATGTGTATATTTGGATTTTGGGAAGAGAATGAAAAGTGGATAAACTTTAAAAATAAAACAGAAAACTTAAAGGCACTTAGTAAATACAAAACCGAAAAAACGGAACATAGTGTTTTAACAGATGAAATATGTTTGAGTGAAAGACATGAAGAAAACAAAAGAAGGTGTTAATTTGAAGAAAAAGAAATTCCTTAGGCTGAAGAATACAGGCAGTATCTTTGTGATTGCGGGACTTTTGATAATTTTGGTAATAGCGTCGTACACATATATTCTGCAAAGTTCTTACACTAAGACCGCCCTTGAAACAGAAATCACACGTGACACAGCGAGTGCAGATGCAGTACACAAACTTGTGAATAGAAGAATCGGCAAAGAAGATTTTGATCAAATCAAAGATCAATCTGATGAAAAGAAGCAATTATATAAGGATATTTCTTCATATTTCAATGAAATCAGAACACTGAATTCTACTCGATATATTTACACCGCTACAAAAAATGAAGAAGGAAAACTCGTTTATGTGGTAGACGGTTTGGATTCGGATGCAGATGATGTAAGACGCCCTGGAGATTATATAGAGGAAGAAATGGTTCCGTATATTGATAGGGCTATTTCTGGGGAGAATGTGTACTCTCAGGATATCATTGATACAACATGGGGTCCGATTTTTACGGCTTGCTATCCTGTAAGCGCAAATCATGATGGGACAGGAGAAATCATTGGCGCATTTTGCATTGAAATGGATATGCAATCAGCTTATGGAATGGTTGAAGAGACGAATCATATTTCCATCATCTGCGGTTTAGTCGCAGGAGCTGTATTGCTTTTAATTTGTCTATATACCTATTATGTTTACCAGAAAAGCAAGGCAGAAGAGCAAAAACAAAAACAATTATTAATGAACGCTGCTGAGGAAGCAGATGCTGCCAACAAAGCAAAATCTGCGTTTTTGCTTAATATTAGCCATGACATCAGAACGCCGATGAATGCCATTATTGGATTTACAAACATTGCGCTTCACCAGAACACGGTTTCAGATATTCATGATAGCTTGGAGAAAGTTCAAAAAAGTTCGAATCATCTTCTCTCTTTGTTGAATGACGTTTTGGATTTCAGTCGCATTGAAAGCGGAAAAGATATCATTTCGCCTGAGCCAGTGGACATTACTCAATTGACAGATAACGTCCAGGCGATTATGAATGGACTTCTTTATAATCGAGATCTTAAGTTTGAAGTACATCGAGAAAGACCAAAGAACCCATATGTCCTTGCGGATGTTACGCGTATTCGAGAAGTTTTGGTGAATCTTCTTGGCAATGCTGTGAAATTCACAAAGGACGGTGGAAAGATTACTTTGGATATCAGCAGTTACCCCGGAACGGATGAGAAACATATCATAATTCGTTATGTTGTTCAAGATAATGGTATTGGCATGAGTGAAGAGTTCCAGAAAGAATTATTCAAGCCGTTTTCACAAGAAGATGATGCTAATGCCAGAACCAAATATAAGGGAACCGGTCTTGGCATGGCCATCACAAAAAACATATAGATATGATGGGCGGTTCAATTGCTGTTGAGAGCAAAAAAGGTGTAGGTACTACATTCACTGTGGAGATTCCACTGGAGTTGACAGAACAAGTTATTCAATCAAAACAAAACAACCTCCACATAGAGATTTGACGGGTATTCATGTTCTTATGGCTGAGGATAATGATCTAAATGCTGAACTTGCTACGATAATACTGGAAGATGCTGATATGACCGTAACACGCGCATCAGACGGAAAAGAAGTTGTGGAATTGTTTAAAAATCATCCACGAGACACATACGATCTTATTTTGATGGATATTATGATGCCAAACATGGATGGATACCAAGCAACAAAAGCCATTCGAGCCTTGGGCATAGAGCGGTCCGATGCAGTTACGATTCCAATTATAGCTTTGTCTGCAAATGCTTTTGTAGATGATATTCAGGAATCCCTGGATTCAGGCATGAATGACCATATTTCCAAGCCGATTAACATGGAGGAATTAATCGATACTATCACTAAATACATTAAACACGATTAGGAAAACAAAGAAGTTAATTCTGATGAAAAGTTTGCACTGGTCTTGTCGGATGCGAAAGCGCAAGTTTCCTATGATTATGATACAGGTCGCATCACCACATTTCTTATCAGCACCCAGCACCAGTTTGTTGCTCTCAAACTTTCCCGACGGGAGTCTTCCAACATCCATGTCCGTCTTGATTTCACTGTGATACTGCTCACTTTCTCCGTGGGCATGGTAAAGATCAATGACTGTTTCGTCTGGCAGGGAAGTGTTTGTCCAGTATGTGCCCAGTTCTATATCGGGTACGATAATATACTGCCCATATCGGTCAATGGTTCTTTCCGTGATCTCATAAATTGTGCGTATTCCGACAGTTTTCTCCTCGTTATCAGAAAGGGAATATGTCACATTCCGGAAGGTCTGTCCGATATAAACAGTTTTCCCATCACGTGGATGCTGGATATTCTGGCAGCATTCCCTGACGGATTCCAGCCATTCTTCTTTACTTTCCTGTCTGGGATTCCGTTTTATGATGAAAGACACATTGTTGTATTTATAGCTTTCTTCCATAAAGATGCCTATGTTTTCAGATGCATCGTTGCCGGAATCCAGCCGGATGAGCAGTGGTTTTTCCGTCAGCTGTCTGCACAGTTCAATGGTCTCTCTCAGGAAATCAGGAGTTTCTTTCTGGCAGTGCTGTTTCCCAATCCGCAGTTCAAGATTGACGAGGTATCCTTCTGTGCCGATATATGCCATAATTGGTGCATATCCGTCAAAACCCTTGTAGGTACGGGATACGCCTTCCTTATTGGATTTCGAATTGTCAAAGGGGGTTACATCAATATCGACAGGAACAAAGCCGTTATCCAGGGCTGTCGGCTCTATGTGCATTTCACGCAGCATGTCGACATTTGCCTGCTGGATGTCTTTGCGCAGGGAATCCCCGATCATGTCAAAACGCTGACGGAGTGTTTCGGCGGAAGGAATCGCATAGGAGATGCCTAATGCGTATTTGTAGTAGTCAGGGTCATCCATCATTTCACGGACAGCCTCATACTGGGGTTTTCCCTGACAGAGCATACCAATATAGGTGAGGAGCACGTCTCCATTTTTTATCTATTTCTGCAGATAATCTTTTGAAATTGGAGCACGGTTGATTTTTTTAACAAAACTGCTTTTTCCAAGTATTTGCCCTACGAATACCAGACCACTGGGAGTAATGAGCCGCTCATCGCTGAATTCAATGTGTATTTTCTTCATTGCACTGCCTCCGCCTATCTTTTGATACTTTCATTATACAGGATAATGCATGATGATACAGTAAAAAAACAAAATTTTGTTTAACCTAGTGGGTGAAATAAAATGTATTGCGAAAATCAGTTTCCAGCAGGTATTATTGCTGAAAAAAAGGGATGTAACACTATGGTAAGTTTCACGGAATAAGGTGGATTTTCATTGACACATATAACACCTTACAATACAATAAAAGCAAATATATAGCTTATAAAGGAGGTCCCTTAATGACGAAAAAAATAACCGCAATATTCTTGGCATTGTGCATGGCAATCTCCGTTTTGCCGATGACCATTCAGGCGGCATCAAAGCCCGATATTAAAGTTGGCGACTATGTTAAAATGGGCGCGTATAACAATGCCTCAATTCTTTGGCGATGTGTAAGCATTGACAATAACGGACCGCTTATGCTTGCAGACAAAATTGTTGACACCCTTGCATATGATGCCAAAACAAATGACAACAGCAATTCAAAATCACACAGCAGAAGCTATAAGCGTGATGATTACGGTTCTAACTATTGGAAAGACAGCAATATGCGTTCTTGGTTAAATTCGACCGCAGCTGAAGGCAAAGTCGATTGGCTTTGCGGCAACCCTCCGAAAGACGGATATGTAAGCGGTGTGGGAGCGTACAACGAAAAAGCGGGTTTTCTCAACGCTTTTTCAAAATCTGAAATTGCGGCAATGAAAACCGTTACCCAGCGTTCTCTCGTTTCTCATCCCGAATACAACAAGGGCATAGTTGATGGAGACGCAAATTCGGATTTGTTATACTACACCGATATTTCGGAAGCGGTGGCAAACTACGACAGTTCATATTTTGAAACTACAACCGAAAAGGTTTTTCTTCTTGATGTAAAGCAGGCTAATGCCGTGTGGAAAAATCTCAAAGGTTATTATGTTGCGTATAATAATGACGGTATGGCTTGGCCTTATTGGCTTCGCACTCCTGTTACCGATTGCAATCACGATATGCGTTATATCAGTTCATCGGGTCAGGTCGGTCGTTATGCTCCGTGGTATTCCGATTTGGGCGTAAGACCTGCATTTTATCTCGATTCCGAATATTTTGTTACAACTTCCGGCAGCGGCTCACAAAGCAGTCCTTATATCGGCTCTGCTCCAAATAAGCAAGAGGATGATTATACAATTTCGGAACCTGCCGAGGACGCAAATCCCGATTGGAATGTCAGCACCGAGCAAAGCATTCAGCTCACCCTCGGCCCGTGGTATTCAAATGACGGAAAATATTCTAATCCTACCATCCCTGTTTATACCATCCAAAAAACACGCAGCGACACGGAAAATATGGTTGTTGTCGTTTGCGGCGAGGGATACACAAAAAGTCAGCAGGGCAAATTCATCAATGATGTCAAACGACTTTGGCAGGACGCTATGAAATATGAACCGTATCGCAGTTATGCCGACAGATTCAATGTTTACGCTCTTTGCACAGCTTCCGAATCGACTTTTGACAATGGTGGAAGCACCTTCTTTGATGTTATAGTCGACAAATATAATTCGCCTGTTATTTCTAATAATCTCCACGGAAGTCAGTGGAAAAATCATATTTTTGAGAGATGTATCGGTCCTGAATTTATCGAGAAAATTCACGATGCTCACATCAAAAAAACAACCGACCCAAACACAATGCCGTCCGGTTCGGAATATGAGCCTTATTATTATGTTCACGATTATATTGCTCAGTTCGCTATGGTTGTAAACACAAAATCAGATTTCGGCGGTGCTTATAATAACCGTGAATACGGCTTCCATTATTTCATTTCGCCATCAGACAGTTATCGTGCGTCAAAAACTTTTGCACACGAGTTTGGACACGGTTTGCTCGGTCTCGGTGATGAATACAGTAACGGATATTTGCTTGACGATAAGGAACTTAAATCACTCAATCTTTCCTCGGTTGAAGACCCGGAAAAGATAAAATGGCGACAGCTTTTAGGTTTTAGAAACACATATACCTGCCGCAATGCTTACGGCTCAAAAATGCTTGTTTCAAGTTATGAGTGCATAATGAGAGACACAAACTATCAATTCTGTGAGGTTTGCCGTTTGCAGGGCTTCAAGCGAATGTCTCAGCTTGTTAAGGATGTAGACCTTTATGTTGCAACTCCCGAGGTTAAGGAATATACGGGCGCTTATTCAAAGCCGTCTGATTTTACCGACCTTGAAACAAGTTCATATTATAATTACACATATAATCGCAATGACCGACTTTTGAGCGGCAACAGCAAAAGCAGATTTAATACTAATATGAACGGTAAAAAAATCGAGCTTAGAACTGTTATTCAAAACATTTCAGATAAAAATGCACGACAATTAAAATTCAAAATGTGGATTAAGCACTCCGACGGAAGCGTTGCGACCGATTCATCGGGGAATCCGCTTCAAACAGTACAAACTTTTGACATTCCTGTTTGGAATGATAAGGCAAATTTCTGGCCGCTCGGTGCTTTGGATCACATCAAAAGCGACTTTAATTCAGGCTTAAAGAGTTGCTCGCTTATTTATCAAATTCCGTCTGATGCACAGCTTAAGAGCGGCGATACCGTGGCATTTCAGGTGCTCGATGAAAACGGAAATGTGCTTGCAGACGACAATACGGAAACACAGCGCTACACAACCGTTTCAATTCAGTATAAATTTGAGGACGGCTCTGAAATTCCAAACACTGCCGGTGGAACATTTACCGTGCCATACGGCACAAAGCTTGATTTAACACCGGCAAAAACACTTTATGATTATGAATTTATAAAGGTTGACGGCTTGAATAAGCCTATTGTTTCGGACGGAACGGTTGTTACATATTATTACAAAAATAAAAACGAAGAACACACTCACACTTGGTCCGATTGGAAATACAATAATGATGCTGTTTATAATTCATCAAGTGATTATAAAGACGGCACGCAGACTCGTACTTGCTCCGCTTGCGGTGAAAGCGAAACAAAAGAGGCACCCAATACGGCTCTTCTTCGCCGCAGAGGTAATGCATTGTCGCTTGAAAGCAGTATCACCCTTGCAACATACATTACCAAAGATGTAGTCGATTATTATGACGAAGTGTATGCCGAGTTTACCCGAAACGGTAAAACCGAAAAAGTGTATCCGTCGGATAAAACATTAACTTCAAATTCAATCGTTTATTGCATATTTGATTATACGGGTATTTCACCGCAGGCCTTAGGTGATGATGTAAGTATTACATTCTATGGTGTCAAAGACGGTGTAACATATAACGGTAATGCTTATAAATACAGTGCAACCGACTATATTAAGTCAACGCTGAAGAAGCCTACATCTTCTGCAAAACTTAAAACTTTGCTGGTTGATTTGGTTTATTATGGCGAGGCTTGTCAGGTATATCAAAACTATAAAACCGATAATTTACTTACCGATATACTTACCGATGAGCAAAAAGCACTTCGCAGCACGGCTGATTTGAATTTAACGAATATCAAGAATGCAAGCTACGAAACCTGTGAAAACAGATTTGTAAAGTTTGGTACGGCATTAAGGCTGAATAATTCGGTTGAAATTGCAATACCGCTGAATATGACCAATGTTACTCTTGATGACCTTTCATTCAAAGTAAAAATAGGTTCAAGAACATTGATATATACCTATGCCGAAAATCCGGATAATTTTGAAAAAGGCAAAGACGGTTATTGGTATTTCTATTTTGACGGTGTTTATGCAAATCAAATGAGTGATGAAGTATTTATCACTGCATACAAAGGCGATGATCAAGTCAGCTATACACTTAAGTACAGTGTGGAATCCTATGCCGCAACTGTTACTGATGCAAAGTTAAAAGCAGTTACAGACGCAATGATGCGTTACGGCAATTCCGCAAAAGCCTATGCAGGCAAATAATCGGAATATCCATTTATGTGATAGATATGAAATAATTAAGGAGGTTTTATGATGAAGGAAAAGTACATCAAACCTGATTCAGACATTCAAAAGTTTGCTGCCGTTGATGTAATTACGACATCCGGTGGCGGCGATGAACCGATTGTCACTCCACCGGATTGGAACGACTAAAGAGTAAAGGAGTCAAGATTTTATGTCTTGACTCCTTTTGACTTGCTTTAGTGCTACTGGCGTTGTATTATAAGATTATAATAGTTTTATTTAATGATAATTAGATTTGAAAGGAGTATATATGGATAATTTAGAAAATTTGATGACATTGAAAAATGATATGAAAAAGAAAGATTGGACAATTTGTGATTTTATTTTCGAATTCAATGGCGTAGAGTATATTGTTCTCGTAAATAGATTTGTTGGTAATACTATTAGAGAAAACAAGTATGCTGTTGTTAAACTAAATTTTATGAAGTGTGAAAATTTAAAAGACGAGTTGCCTGTAGAGGCGAGTATAAAACAATTATTTATTGATGCAAAAACGTTACGCAAATATTTTGGTATAAAATATAGTGAAAATCTAGGAAATATTCTCAACCAGTTTACTTATAGATTAGGTCAATCTGTTCCTAAAACAATGCCTGATATGAAAACTTTGACAGATTTTGAAAAGGGGGCAATAGTTAGATCTCTCAGCATCAGTGATTCTGAAGATCCGAATAAAATCTATTGTATTGGCGTTAGGAGAAATCCGGAAGGTAAGTTTAGGTCTGAATTTAATTCGGATAAAACAAAGGTTCTTCGAAAAACTTTATACGACAAATTCGCTGATGACCATAGCATTAGTTTCTGTTATTCAGCTGACCAAACTAAAGAGAAACGAGATGAAATTATTTATAAGCTTTTTGCTAATGAATAATTTAAATATGTTTGTCAAAATGAAACACAAATCGACTTTTTATAATGTAAGCTAAAACATCTATATAATCCTGTTTTATGTACATTCTAAATCAAATATTCTTAATTCACTTGAAATAAATATATTTGTATGTTTATATACACTTGAGGTGATATAAAAATGACAGGAATTATATATGCACGATATTCAAGTGACAATCAGCGTGAAGAAAGTAATTGATGGGCAAATTCGTGAATGCAAGGAGTTTGCC
>ENA-OQNT01000203-OQNT01000203.1-human-gut-metagenome-genome-assembly--contig:-NODE-203-length-15176-cov-2.442488_pt1 | contig 15176 bp, 16 predicted proteins | sample MGYA00242634_ERZ504890 | MGnify/ENA primary metagenome ERZ504890 (study PRJEB26092, sample SAMD00036379) | human gut metagenome | host: Homo sapiens | study: EMG produced TPA metagenomics assembly of... | reverse complement strand
TTCCATCATCCTCATCATCGCACAGTTCTATTCACAGCTCGGTGCGCTTGATGGTGACCCGCTCGGTGTGCCGGGTTATTTCACCCCACTCCTCTTCCTGGTGTTTACCATCACCTTCCTGCTCATCATCTACGCCCTGAGCTGGCTCGGCATTTCACTTGCCTATCAATTCGGCTCTTACAAGGTGCAAGACGAAGAGAAGAAGAGAATGAAGGAAAGCCAGAAGATGGCAACCGCAGAAATTGAAAAATATTAATCGTATTAACATATATAAGAGACATGAAACAGACAAGATTACTCTTCATCGACCGTGATGGAACTCTGATTCAGGAACCAGAGGATGAACAGATTGACAGCTTCAAGAAGCTGGTATTCACCAAGGGCGTGTTCCGCAATCTCTCCTTCATTGCCCAGCACACCGACTACGAGCTGGTGATGGTGAGCAACCAGGACGGACTGGGTACCGACTCCTTTCCGGAAGATACCTTCTGGCCAGTCCATAACTTCATCATCCAGACCCTGGAGAGCGAAGGCATCCACTTTGCCAAGCAGCACATCGACCGCCACTTCCCTGAGGATAACTCGCCGATGCGCAAGCCAGGAACAGGCATGCTGACTGAATATATCGACAACCCTGCCTACGATATGGCAAACAGTTATGTAATCGGCGACCGTGAAACCGATGCCCAGCTTGCAGAAAACCTGGGTTGCAAGAGCCTGATTCTCGGAAAAGACGGTATGGATTGGGATAAGATTGCCGAGATTCTCTTTGCCGGCGACCGTATCGCAGAAGTGAAGCGCACCACCAAGGAAACGGATATCTACATCAAGGTAAATCTCGATGGTTCAGGAAAATGCGACATTTCTACCGGTCTCGGTTTCTTCGACCACATGCTGGAACAGATAGGCAAGCACGGCATGATGGACCTCACCATCCATACCAAGGGCGACCTCTATGTGGATGAGCATCATACCATTGAGGATACGGGTATTGCACTGGGCGAATGCCTGCTGCAGGCTTTAGGTGATAAGCGCGGAATAGAAAGATACGGCTACAGTCTGCCGATGGATGATTGTCTCTGTCAGGTAGCATTGGATTTCGGTGGCCGTCCATGGCTGATTTGGGATGCCGAGTTCCACAGAGAGAAGGTGGGCGAAATGCCAACCGAGATGTTCAAGCATTTCTTCAAGAGTCTGAGTGATGCAGCAAAGATGAACCTCAATATCAAGGCTGAAGGCGAAAATGAGCATCACAAGATAGAAGGCATCTTCAAGGCACTTGCCCGGTTCGCTGAAAATGGCGGTAAAGAGAGACATCTACCACTTCGAGCTTCCTAGTTCTAAGGGAATGCTGTAAGGAATTTATAGTTAAGAGTTTATAGTTTATAGATGACTGTTGCTATAAACTATAAACTCTTAACTATAAACTATTATTAGAACTTTGTCATGAACTCCACAACAATCTTATCTTTTTCTGAAACTTTAGCTATACCACCTTTACGATAGAAATATTTCTCGTAGTTGATACGGATATCTGAGATGAATGGCTTGGCAAGGCTCAAGGTTACACCGCCCGTAACACGATGGCGCTTATAATCATTGATCTTCAATGCACCCAGTTCTGTATCAGAACCGCCATATCTTGTACCATTCACCTGTGGTCGCTCATGAAATCATATCTTGCCAAAGGCGAAACCTTCCTGATAAGGCTCTTAGGGATTAGCCACCGGAATATCATAGCATACGAAACCATCGAATGCATGAACATCGTGGAAAGCATCCTTACTGTAATGCTTGTAAAGATACTCAGCCTCAGCAATGAAACCACCCTTGTGGAAGGTGATACCGCCATCATACATCGTTACCGTAACATCAGATGGCTTGATCTTCTGGGTACTCAACACCAGGTTGACATTTGGGAAGAGGAACTGAGCCTTGGCTGAATAGTTAACGCCCTTGGTCCAGTAATCCTTCTGGTTGGTCAACCCCGAACCGTTGAAGATACCGGCATTCACCACAATTGGGAAACCTACATTCCAGGTGTATCCGATTTCGGCACCCACGTCGCGCACGTTGCCCACCTGCTTGGCGATGAACGAGCGGTTGGCGAAGTACTGCTGATGAGGAGAACGGTGAGCATCAATAGTGAATGGCACACGCTCCTGACCAATGGTAAGCTGCAGTGTCTTCCAAGGCTTGATGCGGGTATAAGCATCGAGCATCTTGATCTTACCCTCATCACAGAGATCAATCTCAGCCTTATAACTAACCTCCTTTGTTACATTTCCTGCTACATTGATACGGGCCGTACGCACCTCAAATCGTCCCTCCCCTTCTCGGTTTGGTATTCATACTTAGAACGGATGGTTCCACCTATCTTCATTGTCTTGACGAATTCAGGCACATTGTTTTCAAGAGAACTCTTTTCTGAGTTTTGGGCATTCATTCCCATCGACACCATAGCGAGTGCCATCAACAGATACGTTTTCTTCTTCATTTTACCTTATTATATATAGCTTAATTGATTGTTACCAACAAGAAAGCAATCCCGTTATGAATTGAAATCCTACAAGATGCCTTTCTATTTCTTTTCGGCTGCAAAGATAAGGATAAAATATTTCTTTCACAAAACATAAGTATTAAAAAAGTGTTACATTGCCTGTTTACAAAGCGTGTAATATGATTGTAACGCCCGTAATATCGATGTAACATCATCGTCATAAACATGTAACCATCTTTTCGCTCTAGTTTAAAAATATCGCCGTACCTTTGCAACCGAAAAGAAATACAATTAACATATATGATTATATGAAGGAAAATAAAAAAGCAATTTTGGAGATTCTCAAGAAGAAGTCCAAGAAAGACGGTAAGTTTGAAAACTTGGTTCTCAACCTCGCCTTACAGAAGATTGACAGCGATAATTTTGAGTTTGACGGCGGGGCAGTCTATACCGCCGACAAGAAGCGCTTGGTTTACTACATGAACCATGATGCCAGTTTTACGATTCCTGAGGGAGTAGAGATTATCGGAGAGATGGCTTTCCGTGGCAAGAAACAATTGGCTCATGTCATCATCCCTAGTACGGTGAAGGAGATTGAACATGATGCATTCTATGATTGTGATGAATTGGATAACATTTATATACCAGCCAGCGTGAAAGCTATCAAAGCATACGCTTTCGCTGAATGCGACAAACTGAAGAAGATTACTTTCGCAGGAACTCCAGAAAAGTTGAGCCGTCATACTTTCGATGACTGCGACCAGTTGCACGACATCATCGTTCCAGCAGGCAGCAGCAAGTTCTTCCGTAAAGAGCTTCACTTTATCGACGGAGATACAGATTTCCTCGTTTTGGAAGTACCAGGCAAAGACTCTAAAGAACCTTCTAAGAACAAGAAGGACGAGAAAGTTTCTGAAAAGAAAGCTAACGCAGAGAAGAAAGAAAAGACTTCTGAAAAGAAAGCTGACTTAGAGAAGAAGGAAGCTGCTCCAGAAAAGAAAGTTGAAAAAAAGAATAAGAAAGAGTCTACAAAAATAAAATAACCCACAAACTTTCGAATGTGGTTCAAGAACGGACTGAAAGCCCAAAAGCCCCTAGCCCAGGACGTATGGAAAGACATTAGAAAGTTAAATAACTCTATAATTAGCAAACGACTATGACCAAAGAAGAATTACTCAAAAAGGCATACGTAGAACGCGATATCAGTTGGATGTACTTCAACCATCGCATTCTCCAGGAAGCAGAGAAAGAGTACGTCCCATTGTTGGAGCGTCTCTCTTTTCTCGGTATTTATTCCAATAACCTTGACGAGTTCTTCCGTGTCCGCGTGGCATCACTCAACCGCATGCTCAACCAAAAGCTCGACAAGGATACCGAACAGCAGATTAAGAAATCACTTAAAGCAATTAATAAACTCAATGAATCTTATTCGAAAGAATACACTGAGGCGGTGGATACGGTTTTCCGAGAGCTTGAAGTACACAAGGTTCGCCTGCTCAACGAAGACCAGCTCAACGACGAGCAGAAGGAATTCCTTACGCAGTTCTTCTACGACAAGCTCAATGGTTCTGTCAACCCTATCTGGCTCAACGAGATAGACGACCTCTCCACACTGGAGGACAACCGCATTTACCTTGCCGTAGAAAAGGCTGAGGATGACAAGAAGAAGAAATATGCCGTAGTAAAGGTACCAGATAGAGTTTACGGACGCTGGGTAAAGGTGCCGGCAAGCGAGGGTTTTGACAACATCATGTATCTCGATGATGTAATCAGATACTGTCTGCCTCTGGTATTCCTCGGTTTCAAGGAGAGCACCTACCGTGCTTTCAGTTTCAAGTTTACCAAGGATGCCGAAATGGAGATGGACAATGATGCCGACTTCGGAACCATGGAGAAGATTGCACTGGGTGTAAACAGCCGTAAGAAGGGTGAAGCCGTGCGCGTAATCTACGATCAGGAGATGCCGAAGGAACTCCAAAAGAAACTCCGTGAGCGATTGAACACCAAAGAACTGGATGCTTCACTGGCTGGCGGAAGATACCAGAACCACAAGGATCTGATGTCGTTCCCAGATTGCGGACACAAGGAACTGAAGTACGAGAAGTGGGCTCCTATCATGAAACCGGAGTTCCTCTCCAACGAGAGCATCCTCGACCAGATTCGTGAGAAAGACCGTTTTATCCATGTACCCTACCATAGCTTCAACGGCTACATCCGTGTGCTCCGTGAGGCTGCTATCAAGCCCGAGGTGAAGGCGATTAAGACCACCCTCTATCGCCTGGCCAAGGATTCAAAGGTAGTGAAGGCACTCATCACTGCTGCTCGCAACGGTAAGAAGGTAACTGCCGTGGTAGAGCTTCTGGCACGTTTCGACGAGGAGAGCAACATCAAGTGGAGCAAGCGCATGCAGGAAGAGGGCGTAAACGTAATCTTCGGTGTAGAAGGACTGAAGATTCACTCCAAGCTGCTCTATATCGAATCAAAGAAGGGCAACATCGCCTGTGTGGGAACCGGAAACTTCCACGAGGGCAATGCCAAGATCTATACCGACTATCTGATGATGACCGCCCGTACTAAGCTGGTAAACGAGGTGGCTAAGGTATTCGATTTCATCGACCGTCCATTCTCACCATTCCGCTTCAACGAGCTTCTCGTCTCTCCAAACTCCATGAAGAGCCGTATCCTACGCATGCTTGATACAGAAATCAAGAATGCCAACGAGGGCAAGGAGGCTTGGGTGAAGATGAAGATCAACCACATCACCGATACCGACATGGTAACCAAGCTCTATCAGGCTTCAAAGGCTGGCGTGAAGATCGACATCGTAATTCGCGGCAACTGTTCGCTGGTGCCAGGCATCGCCAAGCTCAGCGACAACATCCGCTGCGTGGGCATCATCGACCGCTATCTGGAGCACAGCCGTATCCTCATCTTTGCCAACGGAGGCAAGCCAAGATACTTCATCGGTTCTGCCGACTGGATGCCAAGAAACCTCATCAACCGCATCGAGGTACTCACCCCGGTATATGACGAGGATATGCAGGCAGACCTGCTCCGCACCATCTCCTATGGTATGAGAGATACGATGAACGGCAGAGTGGTAGATGGCAAGGGCGGCAAGGAATTTGTAGAAGGCGAGCCATTCCGCAGTCAGGAAGAACTTTATAAGGCATATAAATAATAAAGCATATAAATAATGATGAATTTAGCATCCATTGATATCGGCTCAAACGGAGCCCGACTCCTCATCAAGCGCTTCGATCCCGAGGCAATCCGAGAGGAAGACCGCATCAAAAAACTCATGTTCATCCGCATCCCATTGCGATTGGGTAAGGATGTATTCACCCTGGGAAAGGTTTCCAAGGAGCGTGAGAAGATGATGCTCCACATGATGAAGGGCTTCAAGCAATTCATGAAACTCAATGACGTAGAGGCATTTCGCGCCTGTGCCACTTCAGCCATGCGCGATGCCGAGAACGGCAAGAAGGTGCTCAAGAAGATAGAGAAGCAAACCGGCATCAAACTCGAAATCATCAAGGGGCAGGAGGAGGCACAGCTCCTCTACAACAACCTGGTAGAGAAAACAGATTCCAACGAGGGCAGCTTTGCCTACATTGATGTGGGCGGTGGTTCCACGGAGGTGAGTATCATCCATGACGGTGTGCTCGCCGAAAGCTATTCCTACAACATGGGTACTCTGAGAATGCTGAGCGGCAAGGTGACTGCCGAAACCGAAAAGCTCTTCAAGGAGAACCTGACGAGATATGCCGAGCAATACGGCGACATCAGGATCATCGGTTCGGGTGGCAACATCAACAAGTTGAACAAGCTGGCACGCCACAGCAAGCAGGACTCCAAAAACCTGACGCTTGCCGAACTGAAGCGTCTCTATTCGATGATGCAGCCCCTGAGCATCGAGGAGCGCGAGATTTCCTTCTCCCTGAAAGAAGACCGTGCCGACGTCATCATTCCTGCCGCTGAGATCTTCCTCAAGGCATGCGAATACCTGAAGTGTGAAAACATCATGGTGCCCAACATCTCGCTCGCCGACTCCATCGTGGATGGACTCTATGAGAAGATGATGGCAAAAACAGAAGAATAAACCGCTTCATCCACAAATAAAAAGATCCGAGACAGATGGCTAGCAATAGCCGCTGTTTCGGATCAACTTTTTTATAATTCGGATAAAAGAGGTATTTACTATACTTCAGATAAGAGAGTAAGTACATATCCCTTTTTCTTCAGCGACTCAATCTTAACGGTCACATCATGCTGAAGAGCATGACGGAGATACGTCATCTGCACATTCACAGCCAGGGAGTTGGCATAGCTCACGGTTCCCCACACCGCCTCCTGTATCATCTCCTTGCTTACTACATTACCGATATTCTTCGCCAGCAGACGGAGGATGTCGGCTTGTCGGCTGGTGATGAGCACACGAGAGGAACGGGTACGAAGTTCATTGTTATTATAGCAGAAGGTGGTTTCACCGAAATGATACACCTCCTCTTCTATCGTCTCACTCTCATTCATGGAGAACCGCTCCTCTATTCTTGCCAGCAACTCTTCCGGATAGAAGGGTTTGGCAAGATAATCGTTTGCCTTCAGGGAGAAACCTTTCAGCCGATCGTTCTTCTCCGTACGGTCGGTGAGGAAGAAGATAAGCACCTTCGGGTCGATGGTTCTGATGCGCTCAGCCACCTCATAGCCATCCATCTCCGGCATATTGATGTCGAGCAATACCAGGTCGGGCTTCACCTCCGGGAACTGTTCCCATGCCTTCTTGCCATTTCCGGCATAAGTCACGTCGTAGCCATGCTGCTGAAGGAAACTCTTCAGCAACATGGAATACTTCAAGTCATCGTCTGCAAATAATATCTTGATCATTTTTTCTGTTGTTTATAGCGTTAAACCGGATGCATCAGGAGTGTTGCGGGATGACTATTGAAATCCTGGTTCCCTTGCCCACTTCGCTCTGCATCATTTTTCTACCCCCATGGGCCTTCACAATCATATCCACAAAACTCAAGCCCAAGCCGATGCCCGGCTGCATCATATCCGGGTAAGTATTGCTGCGATAGAACTTCGTCCAGACTCTCTGCTGCTCGTCGGGCGAAATTCCGATTCCATTATCTGATACAGAAATCATGACTTCCCCCTTCCCGGTATCTCGGCAGGCAACATGGATATTGACTATGTCTCCAGAATACTTCACCGAGTTCTCCATCAGGTTGCTGACCACATTCAGAAGCTGGTCTCTATCTCCCATCATCAGGTCGGAAGTGCGCTGGTAATCGAGCGAAACATTCACCTCCTTCTGTCTGTTCTTTCGATACACAGCCACCAGATTCAGCAAGGCGGCATGGATATCGAAAAACGTTATCTGGAGCGGGATATGTTCCTCTGCCCTGATTACTTCCCGGAGTTTGGCGAGATAGGCGGTCAGGTTATCGCTTTCCTCTCTAACCGTCTCCATGATGAGAGCATTCTCATCCTTCTCATCTGTCTTTTGAGCAGAGAATACAGATACACACATCTTCAGCGTCTGCACGGGGCGTTTCAGCTCGTGAATCATCGTATGCACAAAGTCGCTTCGCATCTTATCCACCTTCTTCTGCAGGAGCATCACCTTGATGAGATAAGCTATGCTCAGGAGAAGCATGATGGTAACCAGCAGACTTCCTATCATCTGCCACATCATTCCCTTCAGGATGGGCAGCATCGGCACCTGCATCCTCATTTGCATCGACTGATACTGGATAGGATTGAAAGGCACTTCTACCAGCATTTCGTGATGAAACAAGGTAGGAGGCTCTACGATTCTTGTCTGCCACAGACGATGCTTTCCCGTCTTCATCTCTGCCCCGATGAAATCATTGCCCAGTTTCCTACTGATGAAACGGTCAAAATGCGCCTTATCAAAACGGGTAAGCTGGTAAGTGATGTAAGTATTCAGGCAATCAAAAGAATTGTTGGAATCCGTCTCACGCAAATCGAAAGTATCTCTCTTCTCCATCACGTTGCCGAATCCCGGCTTGCTATACACCACTCCACCAATGATTGTATCCGTATCCAGCGGAGAGCAAACCGTAGTACAGGGACTCTTGTAGTCTGAAAATATGCCGTAACGACATAACCGATATGTGATTTTCTTTACCGCCGCTCCGATATTTGTCTGATAAGTGACTATTGCCTGTTCCGCCTTTTCGGCATTTTCTTCCCCATCTCTCCCATCGAATAGGTCACGCTATTGTAGAGCCAATAGGTCTGCAAGCCTATCTGCAGGAAAGAGGAAAAGATGGCGAGCAGCCAGACTTGTTTGATTCTTCTATTCATATCATTTTTTCTTTTTTCTGTGCAAAGGTACGAAGATTTCACTATATATAATAAGGTGAAGCAAGATTATTTTGCCAGCGTAATGTTTCAGTAATGATTATTTGCGATTTTGAGCCCGAAAAGCTGTTCCTTTGCAGACGAAAACAAAAAGCAAGGAAGAAAATGAAGAAAGAAACAGTTATATGTGCGATGCTAGCCACCGCCACCTGTGCAACAGCACAAAACGGGAAATTCCCGACATCCGGAGTTTCCGCAGACTCAGTACAGACGGAAAAAGATTCAATCAAAGCTGATAAGGAGGCCGAGATTCAAGCCGTAACCGTAACAGGTCATCGCCCGATGTACAAGATGAGAAACGATGCCCTGGTTACCCGTGTCCGCAACACTCCTTTGGCAAAGGAGCCAACGCTGGAAGATGTATTGAAGCACATACCCGGCATGAAACAAACCTCCGATGGAACTCTGGAAGTAACGGACTGGGAGCACCCACCATCTATCTCAACGACAAGAAGGCTACCTCTGCCGAACTCTCTCATCTCGATGTGAAGCTGATAGATGAAATAGAACTCATTACCACTCCTGGTGCAAAATATGATGCAACGACGGGAGCCGTACTGAGAATCCTGACGAGAAGAACAGACGAGGGTATATTCGGCAAGATGCAGGTGTATGATAAATTGAGCGAGGTGAACACCAACCACGAGGAATTGACCCTGGGTTGGGTAACGAAGAAGATTTCGCTCACAGGATTTTACGGCTACACAGACAACCGATACAATGTGCATCAGCCACAGGAAGCGCTCGTAAGAGCCAAAGATGGCGAATATCTCTTCGGAACCGACCGCTATGGCAAGAACAAGGCAAATTATAACGCTACAGAACTCAACTTCGACTGGTTGCTCAGCAAGCAACACGAAGTGGGAATACAATGGGAAGGGCTTTGGCTGAATGGCGGCAGAAGCGAGAAACAGCAGCAGTACTATCGCTATCCTAACCCAGCAGGAGAAGATACAAATAGAGAGATGAAGCTTTCTGATGCGGATGGCGAGATGAAGTATTTTGATGCGGAGAGCCAGCAATGGGGACACCAGCGCAGTCACCACTTCAACCTCTTCCATCTGGCTAAATGGTCGAAGCATCTCTCATCACAGATTTATCTGGACTATGCCAGGAACAAGGATTCTGACAGCCAGCCTATCACGGAGAAAGAAGGTAGCGAGATGCAGGAAACCCTCAACCGTTCCAATTCCAACTACGATATCTATAGTGGAAGAATCGAAGTCAAGCAACTCATCTCTGACAAACATTCCATCAACTATGGTGGCGAATGGAGCCTGATGGAAGGCAAGGGTAAAACCGAAAGTTCTGCCGATATGCTTGGAACTACGGAATACAAAAACCACGATACCAAGACGGCTGCTTACCTGCAATATCAAGGTGAAGCTGGCAGATGGAGCTGGTGGGCAGGCATCCGATACGAGCATCTCACCTCCCGATACACCAATCTGTCGGAGGAATCTCCCGACAATATGGAGCGCCATTACGACCAGTGGTTTCCATCGTTCGGTATCACTCTCAACGAACCATCGTGGCATCACTCGCTCAGCTTCCGCACTACCACCGCCCGACCTTCTTTCAGTCAGCTCAGTGGGAACATCTACTATATCTCGCGCTTTCAGTATCAGATCAGCAATCCGAAGCTGCAGCCTGTCAACACCTATCGTCTGACCTACTCCGTGCAGTGGAAAGATTTCATGGGAATGCTGAGATACACCCGTACCGACCACTCCATCATGTACATTCATGAAGTGCCGGAGGACAAGCCCGTGAGATACGTGAGTACATTCATGAACTTCAACAAGATGCAGAAATACATGGCCTATCTCAACTGGGGTCACGTCTTCGGCTGCTGGCGTCCGAATGTCAATGCAAGCATCACTTACCAGCGCTTCTCCGTAAATGATCATGGAGAGCTAATCAGTTACAACGGAGCAACTTGGAATGCATCGTTTGACAATTACTTCACGCTATCAAACGACTATCAGCTGTCACTCTCCTACAGTTTTGACAACGGAGGACAAGTGGGCAAAACGAAGTTCAGCCCCACTCAGAACTGGAGTCTTGGTGCCAACAAATCGTGGATGGACGGCAGATTACAGGTTGCCTTCAGTGCCAACGACCTCTTCCATCAGCAGCTCTTCAAGGAGCGAATCCACGAGCATGCCGTTGACTTCTCCCAGACTGAGGATTACAAGCTATGGAGCTACAAGTTGACCGTAACCTGGAAATTCAACAAGCGCAAGGGAAGATACAACGGCATGAACAGTGCGGAAGATGAATTGAACCGACTATAGCCGGACAAGACTCTCTTGTCTTAATGATCTTTATAATTTCAAGTATCCGGGTTATCCCACACCCAGCAGTTCTACTTCGAATATCAGGGTAGAACCGCCTGGGATGCCCGGCTGCGAGAACTTGCCGTAGCCCATTTCGGCTGGGATGTAAAGTTCCCACTGGTCGCCCACGTGCATCTGCTGCATGGCAACAATCCAGCCATCAATCAAGTCGCTCAACCGCATGGCGAATGGCGTGCCGCCACGGCTGGAATCAAACTTCTTGCCATTGATGGTCCAACCGGTATAATGAGCCGTCACGATGCTGCGTCGGCTAGGCTGTGCTCCCTTCGGGTCTCCCTGCTTCAACACCTTATAATATATACCACGAGGCAGCGCCATAACGCCCTCCTCCTTTGCCTTTTCCTCCAGCCAACGCTTGTTGGCCTCAACATATTCTCTTTTTGCCATAAATCTATTTGATACTTGATATACTATGATTTTTTGCGCAAAGTTACAAAAATCTATCGTATCTGACAAAAGAAAAGGAGAACTTTTTTCTTTATCAAAGAAAAGCAGTACCTTTGCACCCTAATCAACCAAAAATACGATATGCCACAATCACTACATATTGCAATTATTGGTGGGGGTGCCGCAGGATTCTTTGCGGCGATAGAGGCCAAGCGCAACTTCCCTCACGCCGACATCACGATTTTCGAGAAGAATTCGAAGGTTCTCGCCAAGGTGGAAATCACGGGAGGAGGAAGATGCAATCTTACCAATTCCTTTGACGAGATTTCCGACCTGAAACAGGCGTACCCTCGCGGACATAAACTGATGAAACGACTCTTCAAGAGATTCGACTACCAGCATGCCTTCGACTGGTTTGAGGAGAACGGCGTGCCTCTGGTTACACAGGAAGACCAGTGTGTGTTTCCGCAAACGCAGGATTCACACAGCATCATTAACTGCCTGGTGAATACCGCCAAGCGACTGGGCGTGAAGATACAATGCAATCATCAGCTCACCGCCATCACCGAACTGGAGGATGAGCGCCTGCTCCTGGATTTCAAAATTTCAAAAGGAAAGGGAAATCTATCGGGTGCATCTTCTGTCTCTCATCCCGTTTCCGAAATCAGGCAGATTGCCTTCCACCGGGTAGCCATCACCACGGGCGGTCATCCGAAGATAGAGAACTTCAAGCATCTCTCTGATTTAGGACATGCGATAGAGCAGCCTATCCCATCGCTCTTCACCTTTAACATTGCCGACAAGGCTTTCAAAAATCTGATGGGAACGGTGGTAGAACCTGTATATACCAGCATTCCGGGCACCAAGCTGAAGGCTGAGGGTCCGCTCCTCATCACCCATTGGGGCATGAGCGGTCCTGCCGTGCTGAAACTCTCATCCCATGCAGCCCGCCATCTGCACGAGAACAACTATCAGATCAAAATTTCCGTGAACTGGGTACACGAGAGCAATCGCTCGCTGGTGGAAGAGAACATCCAGGGCATCATCATCGCCAACCCGCAAAAGCAGCTAGCTAGCATCCGCCCTTACAATCTCCCATCCCGCTTCTGGCTCTTCCTGATTCAGAAAATGGGATATGCACCCGAAAAGAAATGGAGCGAAATGGGAAAGAAGGGTTGCAACCTGCTGATAGAAACCCTCACCAACGACCTCTATCAGGTAAACGGCAAGGGAGCCTTCAAGGAGGAGTTTGTTACCTGTGGCGGTATCAGCCTCAGCAACATCGACCTGCATACCCTGGAGAGCAAGGTATGCCCTCACCTCTTCTTTGCCGGCGAAGTGCTCGACATTGATGCCATCACCGGCGGCTTCAATCTGCAGGCAGCCTGGACCACGGGATATGTGGTGGGACAACATATAGGAGAATAGTCTATTCTTCTTTAGAAACAAAATCTTTCACGATGCGGGTGTATTCCTCGTGATGGTCGCGATATGCCATAGCATGAACGGAGCCTTTGGCGATGAAGATAGCTTTTCTGCCCTTCGTCTTTGCCTCGTAAAGGGGATGCAGCATGGCGTAGGGCACGAAGGCATCCTTATCGCCATGGATAAAGAGCATCGGTTTGGTGCTCTTGCGAACCTGCTCTATCTGCTGCGCCTCGGCAAACGACCAGCCGTAGCGATACTGGCAAAGGGCAGAAGTGGTATTCATCAGCGGGAAGGCAGGCAAGCCAAACTGGTCTTTGAGCTGAGCGGAAAACTCATCCCACACGCTGGTATAGCCGCAATCCTCCACAAAGCACTTCACGTAATCGGGAGTCTTCTCTCCCGATACTGCCATCGTGGTTGCCGCACCCATCGAAATGCCGTGAATCACCTGACGGGTATTCTTCGCTCTTCGGTCTTCACCCTTCGCTCTCTGTCCTTCACCCTTCACTCTAAAATCTCATTGGCGATTTCCGACCACCTGATCACATCCCATCTATCCTTCCATCCCATCTGGATATGGTCGCCCTCGCTCTCTCCATGTCCATACAGATCTGGCAGGAGCACATTATACCCCATATCGTGATTATAGAGATAGGCAATGTGCAGCATTCCCTCGGAGCGCACCTGATAGCCATGCACCACCACGGCAGTCTTTTCCGTAGTTTTCGGTGCATAGAGATAGATGGCATGGGCCTTGTAGCCCGATGGCATCGTGACAAAGGTATCCCTCACGCAATGGTGCTGATACACAGAGTCCATCCAGCCAATCATCCAGGGGCACTCGTTCTTCATCCTATTCTTCCAATGCTCAGCCGTCATTCTCTCCTCCTTCGGATAGTTGAGCGAATAATTGAGCATATAGTTGCTGGCGCCATACAGTCCCAGCACCACGAGCACCACCAGGCCCAGAGCCGAAACGATGCCTATCTTTCTTATCTTTTTCTGTTTCATCTTCATTCTTATTGCCATTACAAATATCTATTATAGAATTTCCGCTGCAAATTTAAGGAAAAAGATGGAAATGGCAAAGAAACAGAGGAAAAATTCCTGTTAAATTGAAGCTATAATCTGCTCTTTTCTGCATTACCAGCACCCGTACCCTTATACTTGCTCTTGGTGGCATTGAAGTTATAAGTTACCGTCAGAGCAAAAGAACGAGAATTCATCTTGCACTTCTTGAACATAGACATACATGTAGCAAACGACTTCTGATTATCGTTCAGACCATGGAAGAGACCGTTTGCCTCCAACTGAATGCTAAGACTTTTCTTTAGGAACATCTTCTTGACAGAAAGATTCAAAGCACTGACACTACCCACTTCTGAGAAGCCAGAACTATGAGATGAAGATATGAAATAATCTACATTAGCCGACCAATCGTGACTCAAGGAAAACCAGTTGTTCAACCGGACAGAGAATTGAGGCTTGCGGAGATTACCATAATAACCATACTTCTCACCATTCACAAACTGTTGTTCAAAATCTAACTCCCACATCGGATGCCAGAAACCAAACACAGGAGTTGCCACTAAAGATAAGTCCATCACTTGTAAATAATCTATATTATAGGGCTTACTAAGCAGAATATCTGAGGTTGTATCATATAGCATTTCAAGAGTGGTTATGGCATGTTTGTTCTTACAGATCTAACAACATAAAAGGTACATTTAATTAAAAAATTTATGCTATTAAATACGGGAAAAAATCACATTCTTTGAACTTGCACATTGAGAAATTAAAGGAAAATGCCAGTTGACGGATGAAGAACGTGACTGACAATGAATATCATAGTAATAACCATTGTAACTATCAAATGAAACATCCTGTCGTCTGGAGAGCCTGACGCTAAACGATTCTAATTCTTACCAATTATAAAAGTCAGTTAGCAGGCTAAGAAAATTTGTTGAATAATTAGACAATGATGTCGAATTTTGTCGAATTATTATACAGGCAATTATCAATTTCGTGTTTGTGATTTCTTGTAAAGTATGATATACTAATTATAGTAATGAGGAGTATATATTCACTATTAATAAGAAAAAGACAAT
>ENA-OQNT01000199-OQNT01000199.1-human-gut-metagenome-genome-assembly--contig:-NODE-199-length-15318-cov-3.264828_pt1 | contig 15318 bp, 9 predicted proteins | sample MGYA00242634_ERZ504890 | MGnify/ENA primary metagenome ERZ504890 (study PRJEB26092, sample SAMD00036379) | human gut metagenome | host: Homo sapiens | study: EMG produced TPA metagenomics assembly of... | reverse complement strand
GTTATGAAGAAGGCTCCCTTCGATCAGGCCAAGGCTGATGCCTGCCAGATCGTGAAGCCCGCATTCGCTCTGGCTGCTGAGGACATCAAGACCGAGGTCCTGAGCGTTGAGAAGGCCGCTGAGAAGCTGGTCGATCTGATCGGCGCAGACGTGATCGTCTCTGTCGGCCGCGGCATCAGCAAGGATGTCCAGAAGGGCATTGAGCTGGCTGAGCAGCTGGCAGCTGCTCTGGGCGGCGGCGTTGTGGGTGCTTCCCGTGCCGTCACCGATGCAGGCTGGATGACCGCTGACCATCAGGTTGGTCAGACCGGCAAGACCGTGCACCCTAAGATCTATGTTGCTCTGGGCATCTCCGGCGCTATCCAGCACACCGCTGGTATGCAGGACTCCGAGTGCATCATCGCTGTCAACAAGAATGAGGGCGCACCCATCTTCGGTGTTGCCGACTACGGCATCGTGGGCGACCTGTTCAAGGTCGTGCCCGAACTGATCAAGCAGATCGAGGCAGCAAAGGCTGCTCAGTGATCGACTGACGCGAGATCTTTTTATAGCATAGCCTGAATTGTGGGAGGGCGGCTCTTCGGAGCCGCTCTTCTTTTTATGTAAGGAATACGGCACAGCACAGATGGCCCTGAAAAGGCTGCCTGTGCTGTTTTTTGTTGCAGAAAGTACAGCCAAAGGCCGGCTGCAGCCCAGAAAAGGGCTGCGGGAGGGGAGTGGAACGGAAAAGCGCACACAAAAGTCTGTTACACTTTGAAATATGCATATAAATAAATAAACATACAGAAAAATGCATGAAAAACATTGCAGAAAAGGTGTAGAAAAATAAAATGCAACACGTCAAGTGTGACGAAACAATCCTGAAAACGGTGAAGTGCAACACAGACGTAACAAATTTACGATATCTTGGATGAACCTGTTGCGCTTGTGAAACGTTTTCGGAACGGGAAATTTTGATTTTTTTGCATTTTCTCTCAAAAAATCGACAGAAACCCCTTGACGATGAGATGCTATTGTGATACTTTTGTTGCACAAAAGCAACACATTTGAAACGGAAAAGTTGCAAATGTGTTGCAGTACGCATTCACATGAATGCAAAAAAGCTTTTATATACAAAAGCTTACGGAGGATGTCTTATGAAACTCGAGATGCGCACCCTGAAAAATATCGCAGCAGCAGCTATGACTCTGGCTGTGGTTTTTGGTGCTGCATCTCTCAAACCCGTTACTGCAAACGCAGCTGAGGCTTCGGGTTCTGCCTCCATCGAAGAAGAAAATTCCTACATCAGCTTTCAGGACGAAGCTTATCAGAACGAGTTCCTGCGCCGCGTAAACAACGAGCGCGCAAAGGCTGGCCTGAAGCCCGTTCAGCTGGGCGACAGCAGCCACAATAGTGCCGCTCAGGAGCGCGCTAAGGAACTGGCCTCTTCTTATTCCTACGTTCGTCCCAATGGCCAGCGCGATTTTACCATCTTCGCAGAGAATGGCATCGAAGATGTGTCGATTGGCGAGGACTACATGGCGGGCGTTTCCACCCCCGATGCAGCGGTGGATCAGTGGATGAACATTGATTTTACCCGTGAGCGCATCCTGAACGCAGACGCGACCACCATGAGCGTGGGCCACTACGAAGGCGGCGTTTACAACAACTACTGGGTGCTGATCTTCTCTTGCCCCGAAAACTCTTACACCAGCAACTACCGTCAGGAAGTTCTGAATCTGGTCAATGCCGAGCGTGCAAAGTACGGCCTGCAGCCCCTGGTCATGGGCGATGCAAAGCTCACCGCAGCTGCTCAGCAGCGCGCCGAAGAGATCGCAACCGTCAATTCTCACGTTCGTCCCAATGGTACCAAGTGGTACACTGTTCTCAGCGAGTACGGCGTGACGGATGCCGCTGCTGGCGAGAATGCCGCATGGGGCAGCGTTTCTCCTGAAGAAGTCGTGAATGCCTGGATGAACTCCGAAGGCCATCGCGCAAACATTCTGGATCCCGAAGCTCGTGCAATGGGTGTTGGCTACTACTACAACAGCTCCAGCACTTGGGGCCATCAGTGGATCCAGCTCTTTACAAAGTGATCATCTGCTTTCTTCTAACAAAAGATCGGCTGAGCTGCAAGGCTTGGCCGATTTTTTGTTGCGCTTTTTTCTGGCAGAGGACATGCGGGCAGCAGTACCGGGAGCTGGCCTTGATACAAAAACGTATGCGGCAGTGGTTGCACAACGGACGATTTATGTTATACTTATTTTGAATAACATGCAGGAGGAACCACAGTGGAGGATTACCGCACCATCCATGGCACGGCCACAGGAGAATACGAAGAAAAGAAGAGCCGCTTCATTGCGGCGTTGTCATTTGCGGACAGCGAGGAAGCTGCCGTTGCATTTCTGGAACAGGTGCGTGCGGCCAACCGCACCGCCCGCCACAATGTGTATGCTTACCGCCTGCGGGAAGGCAACCGGGAACGCTATTCAGATGATGGTGAACCGGCCAAGACGGCGGGCACACCAGCGCTGGAGGTGCTGCAGCACAGCGGCCTGACGGATCTGATCGTGGTGGTGACCCGTTACTTTGGCGGCGTGCTGCTGGGCACCGGCGGCTTGGTGCGTGCATACACCACGGCTACGGCCCGTGCACTGGAAAATGCCGAGGTGGTCACGGTGCGCAGCGTGGTGGAGCTGAGCGTGACGGTGGATTACTCCCTTTATGAGCGTGCATCGCTGCTGATCGATGCAGCGGGAGCAAAACAGGCCGCGCCGCAGTTCACGGATCGCGTGACCCTGTGCTGGCAGATGCCGGAACACACCGAAGGCCCGCTGCTGGAACAGCTGCGGGAGCTGACGCGCGGCAGCGCGCAGGTGACGGTATCCGACCCGTTCTACGCACCGTTCTGAACCCGGCAGCAGCAAAAATAAAAAAGCAAGCATTATTTTGCGAACCGACAGGCTTTTTCCCCCTTCGACAAAGCGGGTGTGCTACAATTGCCGCAGACGCAGCAATTGGGATCGGCTGTGCCGAAACAGAGAGGGGGAATGGCGACAAAAAGGGAGGGCGACTTTGTATGGATGTACGTCAGCGCACAGAAGAGATCGAACATATGACCTTCGCGCCGTGGGCTACCTTCAGCGACCAGAGCCGCGGCCGCATGCTGCCGGAAGAGCAGGACCCGATCCGGCCGGTGTTCCAGCGTGACCGTGACCGGGTGCTGCACTGCAAGGCGTTCCGACGGCTCAAACAAAAGACGCAGGTGTTCCTCTCGCCGGAGGGAGACCTGTACCGCACCCGACTGACCCATACGCTGGAGGTCTCGCAGATCGCGCGGACCATTGCCCGCGCCCTGCGGCTGAACGAAGATCTGACCGAAGCAATCAGCCTTGCCCATGATCTGGGCCACACGCCGTTTGGCCATGCCGGGGAGCGCGCGCTGAATGAGCTGTGCCCGGACGGCTTCAAGCACTACATGCAGAGCCTGCGTGTGGTGGACAAGCTGGAAAAGGACGGCCGGGGCCTGAACCTGACGTGGGAGGTGCGCAACGGCATCGTGACCCACACAAAGGGCACCTGGGCGGCAACGCCGGAAGGGCGCATCGTGCGCATGGCGGATCAGATCGCCTATGTGAACCACGACATTGAGGACGCGGTGCGCGCCGGTGTGCTGGACCCAGCCACCCTGCCGAAAGAATGCACCGCCGTGCTGGGCCAGACAAAATCTGCCCGCATCACCACCATGATCAACAGTATCCTTGCCAACAGCGATGGGGATGTGAAGGTGGGCGCAGAGGAAAACGAAGCCTTCCTTGCGCTGCGGGATTTCATGTACGCCACCGTGTACGTGGACAAGACCGCCAAGCAGGAAGAGCAGAAGGTGGACAAGGTGATCGGGGAACTGTACGATTACTACCTGAACCATGTGGACCGGATGTCCAACTTCTACATCCAGCTGGCTTATCAGGAGGGCAGAGAACGCGCAGTGACTGATTACATCAGTGGCATGAGCGACGAATTTGCCATCCGCACTTTTGAGGAATTGTTTGTGCCCCGGAAGTGGCATGTCCTATAAATCCGAAAGGTCGTTTGAAAGATCCATGATCCCACACGAATACATTGAAGAACTGACCCGCCGCACCGACATTGTGGAGCTGGTGGGCAGCTATGTGCAGCTCAAGCGCAAGGGACGTTTGTATGGCGGCCTGTGCCCCTTTCACAGCGAAAAAACGCCCTCATTCTACGTCTACCCGGACACCCAGAGCTTTTACTGCTTTGGCTGCGGCGCAGGCGGCGATGCCATTACCTTTACGAAAAAGATTAACAGCATCGATTACCCGGAGGCCGTTAAGCTGCTGGCAGCGCGGGCCGGTATGCCGGAGCCGCAGGAGGACGACAAAACAGGCCGGATGCGCAGCCGCATCCTCTCCATGAACAAGGAGGCGGCACGGTTTTTCCACGCCTGCTTGAACTCCACCGTGGAGGAAGCCCGGCAGGCCCGTGCCTACTGGCGGCGGCGCGGTCTGGACGACAAGACTATCGTCCGGTTCGGGCTGGGCTATGCGCCCAACGACGGACAGGCGCTGTATCAGTTCCTGCGCGATAAGGGCTACAATCAGCAGGAGCTGGATGCCAGCGGCCTGTTCAAGCGCAGTGCGTCCGGCCGCATCTACTGCCTGTTCTGGAAGCGGGTGATGACCCCCATCTTTGACCTGCGCGGCAACATCATTGCGTTTGGTGGGCGCGTGCTGGACGATTCCAAACCGAAATATGTCAACAGCCCGGAAACGCTGGTGTACCACAAATCAGAGACGGTGTTTGCGCTGCAGATCGCAAAGCGCAGCGCGGTGCGCCGGTTCGTGCTGTGCGAGGGCTACATGGACGTGATCAGTATGCATCAGGCAGGCATCGACACAGCAGTGTGCGCCTGCGGCACGGCCCTGACCCCGGAGCAGGTGCGGCTCATCAGCGAGTATGCTGACGAGGTGATCCTGAGCTACGATTCGGACGAAGCAGGCCAGAAGGCCACGCTGCGCTCGCTGGAACTGTTCCGCAACAGCCCGGTAAAGGTGGGCGTGCTGCAGATCCCCGGTGCAAAGGACCCGGACGAGTACATCAAAAAGTATGGCGCAGAGCGATTCAAAGCCCTGCTGGACGGTGTGGGCAATGCACTGGACTTCCGGCTGGGCCGTCTGCGCAGCCAGTACGATCTGGCACAGGATGCCCAGCGGCTGGAATACGTGAAGGAAGCTGTGAATATGCTGGCAGAGCGCTCCAACCCTACCGAGCAGGAAGTGTATGCGGGGCGTCTGGCTGAGGAGACCAACATCTCCAAAACAGCTATCATGACCCAGCTGGAGACCGCCGTGAAGAGGGCGGGCAGCAAGCACCGCTGGGAGAAAAAGCAGCAGGCGCTCAAGTCCGGTGAGATGAATCAGATCAACGTGCCGTACAGTGCGGGCGGCTCTCAGGCGCTGGGGGTTGCCTCGGCAGACAGCGGCTGCTGGCCGCCAATGCTCCGGGAGCCCAGCTATATCCCGCAGGTGCGGGCCCAGCTCAGCCCGGAAAAGTTCGTTCTGCCCCAGCAGAAGGAGCTGTATGAAGCATTTCTGCAGTGCCAGGAGCAGGGGATCGAAATCAGCCTTTCCACTCTGCGCCCCTTTGTGAGCGAAGAGGCGCTGAATGAGCTGAGCCGCCTTGCGGCACAATACAGCGATGTGAACTGTACGCCGGACGATATCCGGCTCTATCTGGACCGCATTGCCCGGGGGATGCCCATGGCAGGCAAAGCGGCGCATATGTCCAATGAGGAACTGAGTGATTACCTCCAGTCGATGCGCGAAAAGAAGCAGGGAAATGTGCCTGTAGAAGAATGATCCCCGCTTTCCCCTCCGGCTGGAGCAGGAGAGGAAAGGAGCAGGAACCATGCAGAAATTGTCGCAAACGGAGGAATTGGCCAGAACACTGGCCGCGCGGGCACGCCACCATGCCCTGACACCGGAGCAGATCAGCCGTGCCATGGACGAACAGGATTACGATGTGGCGCAGCTGGACGAGCTGTATACGGCACTGGAGGACCGCGGCGTGCACCTGACCGAAGAGGAAGCGGACCTGCCTGCGTTGGATGAAACGCAGATCGGCAGGCTGGAACATGAGCTTTCGGCAGAGGGGGTGGCGCTGGACGACCCGGTAAAGGCCTATTTGAAGGAGATCGGCCGGGTGCCGCTGCTGACGGCAGAACAGGAAACGGAGCTTGCCCGTGCCGCGCAGGCCGGGGACGAGGATGCCCGGCGGAAGCTCAGCGAAGCGAACCTGCGGCTGGTGGTGTCGGTGGCAAAGCGCTATGCGGGGCGGGGCCTGCCGTTTCTGGATCTCATTCAGGAAGGCAATCTCGGTCTGATGAAGGCGGCGGAAAAGTTTGAGCCGGAGCGCGGCTTCAAATTTTCCACCTATGCCACGTGGTGGATCCGTCAGGCCATCACCCGCGCCATTGCGGATCAGGGGAGGACCATCCGCATCCCGGTGCACCTTGTGGAGAGCATCAACCGGGTCAAAAAGACGACGGGTGACCTGCTGCGGAAAAATGGCCGGGAGCCTACCGCGGAAGAGATCGCTGTTCAGCTGGACATGGAGCCGGACCGTGTGCGGGAATTGCTGCAGCTGGCGCAGGACCCTATCAGCTTGGAAACGCCGGTGGGCGAGGAAGAGGATGCCCACCTTGAAGATTTTATTCAGGACGAGGATGCAGGCGTCCCGGTGGATGAAGCCGGGCGGCAGCTGCTGCGGCGGGAACTGTTCAGCGTGCTCAAAAGCCTGACACCGAGGGAAGAACGGGTGATCGCACTGCGCTTCGGGCTGGAGGATGGCCGGGCGCACACGCTGGAAGAGCTGGGTAAGGAGTTCAATGTGACCCGGGAGCGGGTGCGGCAGATCGAAGCCAAGGCCCTGCGCAAGCTGCGGCATCCCAGCCGTGCAAAACGCCTGCGGGATTATCTGGATGAGTGAACGATTATAATTGCCGCCGCTTGCACTCTGGCAATATTAGAGGAAACATTATTTTTATATTTGCAGCTCAGAAAAGCCTGCGAGCTTTTCTGAGCTGCTTTTTCACAAAAAAGGGCCGCAAGGGAAAACGGGCATATCCGACTGTAAAAGTAATACGCCAAAACACAAGGGCAAAGATAGACAAATTGCACAAGGGGATTATGAACAGGAACGTGCAAAATAAAAAAATCAAGCCCTAAAACAACAAAACACAACACGCTGCCGGGCGTACGAAAATGAAAGAAAAAATAAATTTGTTTTGGCAAAAATCTGAAAAATGGCTTGACAGCAAGGCTTTTAGGGTGTATACTGCATTAGTATCACATAATGGACTAGTGCGCCAAAAAGAGGAATACGCAGGCGGTGACTGGACGGGTCAAACCGAAAAGTTTGTGAAAAACGCCGAAAGGTTCCCTTCGACGCGGGTCGAATTATGTGTGTCTGCTCAAATTTGACCCGTGTATACGACATCCCGTAGAGTATAAAAGTAAGGAGTGGTTGATTTTATGATGAAAGTCAAGCCCGTAAAGCTCGGCAAAACCGAGCGCATGAGCTTCTCCCACATCGACGAAGTCATCAGTATGCCGAACCTGATCGAGGTCCAGAAGAACTCTTATCAGTGGTTCCTGGACGAGGGCCTGAAAGAGGTCTTCCACGATATCGGCACCATTGAGGACTACACCGGCAATCTGGCACTGAGCTTTGTGGACTTCCGCCTGGATAAGGAGCCGAAGTACAGCATCAAGGAGTGCAAGGAGCGCGACGTGACCTATGCAGCACCCCTGCGCGTCACCGCCCGTCTGCTGAACAAGGAGACCGGCGAAGTGAAGGATCAGGAGATCTTCATGGGCGATTTCCCGCTGATGACCGATGCCGGCACCTTTGTGATCAACGGTGCAGAGCGTGCTATCGTCAGCCAGCTGGTGCGTTCTCCCGGCGTGTTCTACGGCGATGCCAAGGATAAGGTGGGCAACGACCTGTACAGCGCCACCATGAACCCCAACCGCGGTGCATGGCGTGGAGTACGAGACCGATGCTTCCGTATGTGTTCTATGTTCGTATCGATAAGAACCGCAAGCTGCCTGTCACCGTGCTGTGCCGTGCACTGGGCCTGTCCACCAACGAGGACATCCTGAACTTCTTTGGCGACGATGAGCGCATCCTCGCTACTCTGGAAAAGGATACCACCAAGAATCAGGAAGAGGGCCTGCTGGAAGTCTACCGCAAGCTGCGCCCCGGCGAGCCTCCCACGGTGGAGTCTGCTACCAGCCAGATCAACATGCTGTTCTTCGACCCGCGCCGTTATGACCTGTCTCGTTTCGGCCGTTATAAGATGAACAAGAAGCTGTCTCTGGCCCGCCGCATCACCGGTCAGGTGGCTGCTGAGAATGTGGTCGCTCCGCTGACCGGCGAGATCCTGATCGAGGCTGGTGCCAAGATCACCCGCGAGCTGGCTGAGAAGGCTGACAATGCCGGTGTGAATCTGGTCGTGCTGAAGCTCGACGATCCCATGAAGGAAGAGAGCCGGAAGATCAAGGTCATCACCAACGGCTGTGTGGATGCACAGGGCTTCTTCTCCTTCGACGTGAAGGAGTGCGGCATCAACGAGCGCTGCTCCTTCGATGAGATCAAGAAGATCCTCGACACCACCTCTGATGTGGAAGAGCAGAAGGAGATGCTGCGCCGCAACCACGACCAGCTGATCGGCCGCACCGTTACGGTCGCCGATATTCTGGCTTCCATCAACTACCTGAACGGTCTGGGCCACAATATTGGCACCACCGATGATATCGACCATCTGGGCAACCGCCGCATCCGCAGCGTGGGCGAGCTGCTGCAGAACCAGTTCCGCATCGGCTTCTCCCGCATGGAGCGCGTCATCCGTGAGCGCATGACCCTGCAGAGCCAGGATCAGAGCGTCATCACCCCGCAGGCCCTCATCAACATCCGTCCGGTGGTGGCAGCCATCAAGGAGTTCTTCGGTTCTTCTCCGCTGTCCCAGTTCATGGATCAGAACAACCCGCTGGCTGAGCTGACCCACAAGCGCCGCCTGTCTGCTCTGGGCCCCGGCGGTCTGAGCCGTGACCGCGCAGGTTTCGAGGTCCGCGACGTTCACTACAGCCACTACGGCCGTATGTGCCCCATCGAGACTCCTGAAGGCCCCAACATCGGTCTGATCTCCTATCTGGCATCTTACGCCAAGATCAACGAGTACGGCTTCGTGGAAGCTCCGTACCGCAAGGTCAAGAAGATCTATGACGAGAACGGCAACCTGAAGGAACAGGTCGTCACCGACGAGGTCGAGTATATGACCGCTGATGTCGAGGACGAGTACGTTGTGGCACAGGCCAACGAGCCGCTGGATGAGGGCAAGCACTTCATCCGTCCCCGCGTTTCTGCCCGCCGCCGCGACGAGATCCTTGAAATTGATGCAGAGAAAGTCGATTACATGGACGTTTCTCCGCGAATGATGGTCTCTGTTGCTACCGCCTGCATCCCCTTCCTGGAGAACGATGACTGTAACCGTGCTCTGATGGGTTCCAACATGCAGCGTCAGGCAGTGCCTCTGATGGTCACCCAGCAGCCCATCGTTGCTACCGGTATGGAGTACAAGGCTGCTACCGACTCCGGCACCGCTGTTCTGGCAAAGAATGACGGTATCGTTGAGAAGATGGATGCCGACCATGTTGTTGTGCGCAACAACAAGGGCGAGCTGGAGGATTATCCTCTGGTCAAGTTCGCACGCTCCAACGCAGGCACCTGCATCAACCAGCGTCCCATCGTGGAGGTCGGCGAGAGCGTCAAGGCCGGTCAGGTGCTGGCCGACGGCCCTGCAATGCGCAACGGCGAAATTTCTCTGGGTAAGAACGCTCTGATCGGCTTCATGACCTGGGAAGGCTACAACTACGAGGATGCCGTTCTGCTGAACGAGAAGATCGTGCGCGAGGACGTGTACACCTCCATTCATATTGAAGAGTACGAGACCGAGAGCCGCGACACCAAGCTGGGACCCGAAGAGATCACCCGTGATATCCCCAACGTTTCTGAGGATGCACTGAAGGATCTGGACGAGCGCGGCATCATCCGTATCGGTGCCGAGGTCAAGAGCGGCGACATTCTGGTCGGTAAGGTCACCCCGAAGGGCGAGACCGAGCTGACCGCTGAAGAGCGCCTGCTGCGCGCCATCTTCGGCGAGAAGGCACGCGAAGTGCGTGATACTTCTCTGCGCGTGCCCCATGGTGCATACGGCATCATCGTGGATGTCAAGGTGTTCACCCCGGAGAACAGCGACGAACTGCAGCCCGGCGTGCGCGAGGTCGTCCGCTGCTATATTGCCCAGAAGCGCAAGATCAGCGTTGGCGATAAGATGGCAGGCCGTCACGGCAACAAGGGTGTCGTTTCCCGCATTCTGCCGCAGGAGGACATGCCCTACCTGCCCGACGGCACCCCGCTGGACATCGTGCTGAACCCTCTGGGCGTGCCTTCCCGTATGAACATCGGTCAGGTGCTGGAAGTCAACCTGGGCTACGCTGCCAAGGCATGCGGCATCAAGGTCATGACTCCCGTCTTCGACTCTGCTCGTGAGAACGACATCGGCGATACCTTTGATACCGCCCGCGAGATGTGGCATGGCGAGAATGCTCCTGCATATCCCACGAAGCTCCCCAAGATCATGGGTGAGAAGGGCCACATCATCGACTTCTCCAAGATCGAGCTGGACCGCGATGGCAAGACCACCGTTTACGATGGCCGCACCGGCGAAAAGTTCGATAACCGCGTTACCGTCGGTTATATGTACTACCTGAAGCTGCATCACCTGGTCGATGATAAGATCCATGCACGTTCTACCGGCCCCTACTCTCTGGTCACTCAGCAGCCTCTGGGCGGCAAGGCCCAGTTCGGCGGCCAGCGCTTTGGCGAAATGGAAGTCTGGGCACTGGAAGCTTACGGCGCTGCTTACACTCTGCAGGAGATCCTGACCGTCAAGTCCGACGACGTGGAGGGCCGTGTGAAGACCTACGAGGCCATCGTTAAGGGTGAGCCGATCCCGCAGCCCGGCATCCCCGAGTCCTTCCGCGTTATGCTGAAGGAACTGCAGTCTCTGGGTCTGGACGTTGTTGTTCAGGACAAGGACGGCAACGAGATCGACATGCGTCAGAACTTCGACGACGAAGAGACCGGCTTTGATATGCGCGATGTTGCCGGCACTGAGAACGTCGTGCAGGAGAGCGAACTGCTCAACGATTATAATATTAAGGATGCCGATGCCGGTTTCGATGATCCTTCTGTGCTGGAGGACAATAACTCCGGTGCCGAAGCTCCCGCTTCTTCTGACGAAGTAGATTTCTGATCAGACAAAGAACACAAGCCTCAAGCCCCCTGTTCCGCGTGCTGCGGCAGGGGAGAGGGGCCTGTGGTCTGAACAAGAAAGCCGCCTGTATCATCGAGACAACTAGAGATTAAGAAAGGGTTCGTTTCATGGAAAACAACGTTTTCGATTCCATCAAGATCGGCCTTGCCTCCCCGGAGCAGATCCGCAACTGGAGCTACGGCGAGGTCAAAAAGCCTGAGACCATCAACTACCGTACCCTGAAGCCGGAGCGCGACGGCTTGTACTGTGAGCGCATTTTTGGACCTACCAAGGACTGGGAGTGCCACTGCGGTAAGTATAAGCGCATCCGCTACAAGGGCAAGATCTGCGACCGCTGCGGCGTTGAAGTGACCAAGGCCAAGGTCCGCCGTGAGCGCATGGGCCACATTGAGCTGGCCGCTCCCGTCAGCCACATCTGGTACTTCAAGGGCATCCCCAGCCGCATCGGCCTGATGCTGGACATCAGCCCCCGCCTGCTGGAGAAGGTGCTGTACTTTGCAAGCTATATCGTCACTGATCCGGGCGCTACCCGTCTGGAAAAGAAGCAGCTGCTCACCGAGAGCGAGTATCGTGAGATGCGCGACCACTACGGTGATGAGTTCGAGGCTGCTATGGGCGCTGAGGCCATTCAGGATCTGCTGAAGGAGATCGATCTGGATCAGCTGAGTGAAGAGCTGACTGCCGAGGTGGAAAAGTCCTCCGGCCAGAAGCGCGTGCGCATCCTCAAGCGTCTGGAAGTAGTTGAGGCATTCCGCATTTCCGGCAACCGTCCTGAATGGATGGTCATGGATGTGCTGCCTGTTCTGCCGCCTGACCTGCGCCCCATGGTCCAGCTGGACGGCGGCCGTTTTGCCACCTCCGATCTGAACGACCTGTACCGCCGCGTGATCAACCGCAACAACCGTCTGCGCCGTCTGCTGGAGCTGGGCGCTCCCGACATCATCGTGCGCAACGAGAAGCGTATGCTGCAGGAAGCAGTGGACAGCCTGATCGACAACGGCCGCCGCGGCCGTCCGGTCACCGGCCCCAACAACCGCGCACTGAAGAGCCTTTCCGATATGCTGAAGGGCAAGCAGGGCCGCTTCCGTCAGAACCTGCTGGGCAAGCGTGTTGACTACTCCGGTCGTTCTGTTATCGTCGTCGGCCCTGAGCTGAAGATGGATCAGTGCGGTCTGCCCAAGGAAATGGCTCTGGAGCTGTTCAAGCCCTTTGTCATGAAGGATCTGGTGGAGAAGGGCATTGCCAACAACATCAAGTCCGCCCGCAAGATGGTGGAGCGCGCTAAGCCCGAAGTGTGGGACAGCCTGGAGACCGTGATCAAGGGCCACCCCGTTCTGCTGAACCGTGCACCTACCCTGCACCGTCTGGGCATTCAGGCTTTCAACCCGGTGCTGGTGGAGGGCCGTGCCATCAAGCTGCACCCGCTGGCATGTACCGCATTCAACGCCGACTTCGACGGTGACCAGATGGCAGTGCATCTGCCTCTGGGCGAGGATGCCTGCCGTGAGGCCAAGATGCTGATGCTGGCTTCTGGCAACCTGCTGAAACCCTCTGACGGCGCACCTGTTACCGTGCCTACGCAGGATATGATCCTGGGCAGCTACTACCTGACCACCGTTCGTGAAAATGACGAGGGTGCAGGCAAGGTGTTCCGCGATGAGAACGAAGCCCTGATGGCTTATGCAGAGCACATCGTTACCCTGCACGCACCCATCAAGGTGCGCCGCACCATGACCATTGACGGCGTGGAGCGCACCGGTCTGGTGGAAGCCACCGTCGGCCGCATCATCTTCAATAATCCTGTTCCTCAGAATCTGGGTTATATCGACCGTACTGATCCCGAGCACTGGCTGGAGTACGAGGTCAGCTTCCGCGTGACCAAGAAGACTCTGCCCGACATCATTTCCCGCTGCATGACCCGCAACGGCACCCGCAAGTGTGCAAAGATGCTGGATGCCATCAAGGCGCAGGGCTACAAGTACTCCACTCTGTCTGCGATCTCCGTCGCTGTGTGCGACGCTGTGATCCCGCCGCAGAAGCAGGAACTGATCGCTGAGGCTGACCAGCAGATCGCAAAGGTCGGCAGGCTGTTCAACCGCGGCCTGATCTCCGACAACGAGCGTTACAACCAGACCATCGCCATCTGGCAGGCTACCACCGATAAGGTCTCCAAGGCTCTGGCAGACAACCTGCCCAAGGACAATGAGATCTATATGATGGCTGACTCCGGTGCTCGTGGTTCTATGAACCAGATCAAGCAGCTGGCCGGCATGCGCGGCCTGCTGGCAAACACCGCCGGCCACACCATCGAGATGCCCATTCGTGCCAACTACCGTGAAGGTCTGAATATTCTGGAATATTTCGTTTCTGCCCGTGGTGCCCGTAAGGGTCTGGCCGATACCGCTCTGCGTACCGCTGACTCCGGTTACCTGACCCGCCGCATGGTCGATGTCTCTCAGGATGTCATTGTGCGCGAGATCGACTGTGGCACCACTGACGGCCTGTGGGTGTCTGAGATCCACGAGGGCAAGGAGAAGATCGAGAGCTTCCGCGAGCGCTTTGATCGGCCGCTTTGCTGTGGGCGATGTGGTCAACCCCGTCACCGGCAAGGTGATCGTGCCGGAAGGCAAGATGATCGACCTGTACGATGCAAACGAGATCGAGGCTGCTGGCATTACCAAGCTGAAGATCCGCAGCCTGCTGACCTGCCGTGCAAAGACCGGTGTCTGCGCACGCTGCTACGGTTCCGATATGGCAAACGGCGAGCCGGTCCGTCTGGGCGAGTCTGTCGGTGTTATCGCCGCAGAGTCCATCGGCGAGCCTGGTACTCAGCTGACCATGCGTACCTTCCATACCGGCGGTATCGCATCTGCTGAAGATATCACGCAGGGTCTTCCCCGTGTTGAAGAGCTGTTCGAGAGCCGCCGTCCCAAGAGCATGGCCATCATGAGCGAGATCTCTGGTGTCGTTTCTCAGGACGATACCAAGAAGAATGTCGTTATCAAGGTGACCGGCAAGGACGAGAACGGTGCCGAGGTCGTAAAGAGCTACTCCATCCCGTTCACCCAGCATTCCCGCGTGATGCCGGGTGACCGTGTGGAGAAGGGCGACATCATCACCCGTGAAGGTGTTCTGTATCCGCAGGATATTCTGGCAATCAAGGGTCTGGAGGATGTCCAGAACTACCTGATCAACGAAGTTCAGAAGGTCTACCGTCTGCAGGGCGTTGAGATCAACGATAAGCATATCGAAGTCATCGTCCGTCAGATGTGCCGCAAGGTGCGCGTGACTGATTCCGGTTCTTCCAACCTGATCGGCGGTGCACTGGCAAGCCGTCTGGAAGTGGAGAGCATCAACGCCGATCTGCAGCAGCGCATCGACGCTGGTGAAGAGGGCCTGAAGCTGGTCGAGTACCAGCAGGTGCTGCTGGGCATCACCAAGGCTGCTCTGGCAAACGACTCCTTCCTGTCCGCTGCATCCTTCCAGGAGACCACCCGCGTGCTGACCGAAGCTGCCATCAAGGGCAAGGTCGACCCGCTGGCCGGCCTGAAGGAGAACGTCATCATTGGTAAGCTGATCCCCGCAGGTACCGGTCTGCCGGAAGTCCGTGAGGATCTGAAGAACCGTGAGGCTGAGCGCGATGCTGAGATCGCTGCCGAACAGGCAGCTGCTGTACAGTAAGCAAAGCTCCTTCTTCTGAAATAAAACAATGGACCGCTCTGTGGGCATCCGCCTGCAGGGCGGTTTTTATATGCCCGGAAAAGCGGAAACAGGGGAGAAAACCGTGCGTTTTGCGTCGAAAAAATGCTGAAAGAAAAAATCTGGAATAAATGACAAAAAAACTTTGCAAAAACTGTTGACATCCGCCTGTAAAGCGAGTATTATATAACTGTTGCGCATCCCTCATGGGGATAGTGCGG
>ENA-OQNT01000195-OQNT01000195.1-human-gut-metagenome-genome-assembly--contig:-NODE-195-length-15440-cov-7.366159_pt1 | contig 15440 bp, 6 predicted proteins | sample MGYA00242634_ERZ504890 | MGnify/ENA primary metagenome ERZ504890 (study PRJEB26092, sample SAMD00036379) | human gut metagenome | host: Homo sapiens | study: EMG produced TPA metagenomics assembly of... | reverse complement strand
CTTTTTCATATCTAAAACGTTCCCCTCTTGCCATTTATTTTTTATCAACTATACTAAGTAACAGATTATCTTTTAGAAACCAGGAGGAATTATGAAATGAAATTTATATATCCAGCCGTATTCCGTAAGAAGGAAGATGGAGGCTATGACGCACATTTCCCGGATCTCGAATGCTGCGAGGCATCCGGTGAAACTTTGGACGACGCGATCGACAATGCAAATGAAGCTGCAAGAACATGGATCACTGTTGAATTAGAAGAAGAGGATCCAATCTTCCCGCATGTATCTGATCTGGAAGATATTGAACTTGCTGAAGATGAGATTGTAACGGCGGAAGATTATGAAGTAGAAGCAGGAACGGGTTTTGACGTGAAAAGTGATTTCTCAGGAATGAAGATTCATCCGGAAAAAGTAAAGGTCACGTACCACGAGGCAAAGAACCAGAATGGACAGGCATTTGATGGAAATAAAGCAGATACGTATCATGCAGTGTATTTTGTAGAGCCTGTCAGTGGTCATCCGTCTTATCATGTGCAAAGAAATATTGTGGTAAGAGAGCCGTCAGCGGAAATCCATAAAGAGAAAAATGCACAGGATTCTGACGGAAATGATCAGACCGGGGGAGAGGATGCAGAGGAAGGCGAGACGGACTCGCATAAGAAAAAACTTTCGGAAACAGAACTGAATCAGGCATTAGAAGCATTAAAAGGGCAGGACACTTATGATGAGGAAAGTGGCCTGAAACTTTTAGATGTTATGGAACAGTTTAAAAACCATATGATTGCAGGGAATGTGGACCTTTTTGGCATTGGAGGAAGGAGAAACGGTTACTTTTACTGCATACAATCCTAAAATGCTGCGTTCATCACAGGTAGAGGTAAGTTCCGGCGGCTGGTATTATTATGCAGACTATGGTCTGGGTTCCTACCTGACTTGTCCGTTTACCGTAAAGTTTGGAAGCGTGACGGCAACCGCATACTGCATCCAGCCGTCAAAGCCGGGACCGGGCAGCGGAGTATATGAAATTACAAAACTGGGAGACGGCAAAGAATTGTCCAAAGTGTGTTATTATGGGACAAATGCAAGCGGAGAGGATTGTTTTTTGATAAGAAATATCCCGATTTTTCAGCCGGAAAAAGATTTGTCGTGACACATCTTGCGGCATCCTATGCAGAGGGAAGTGAAGATGCTTTTTATGGGGCGAATGATACCGGAATCGCATTGGCAAAAGAATTATATAGTTATGCGGTCAGCCAGCCGGAAATCCCGGATGCGGCTATGGCATTTTCAGATGACAAAGTAACTGCTTATGTAGATGGAAATATCCAGAGAACAGAAAATATTAAGTTCAACGCATCTTCCCAGCAGAAAATCACAATGGACTTACCAAAAGGAGTAAAGCTCCATAATGTATCTACTGGAACCGTAAGTGCGGCAGGTGCAAGCGTAACAATTGGAGGAGGAACCACGTTTTATCTTTCAGCGCCTCTGACACAGACAAAAGATGTAAGCGCTACTTTTTCTGCAAAAATGAAGGGAAGTATTACAAAAGATTATTCAGCATATAAACTGACTACGAATGCAAGTGTTCAGGATCTGGCATTTGTGTTTGGAGAAGGTGTCGCTGATGAAAAATATGTAAGCTTAAAGGTGTCCTGGATTGAACAGGCTACGATTGAAATCGTAAAGAAAGACGACACGGCGGATGTTAATCTTGCGGGTGCAGTATTCGGTATATACAGCGATGAGTCTTGCACAAAACTGATCACTCAGATGCCGGCAACAGATAAGAATGGAAAATCTTCTGTTACGATCATCAAGACACAGGATACTGTTTATCTGAAAGAGATCATAGCACCACAGGGATATGTGGTAAATGCAACGGCAACAAATGTAAAACTGGTAGCAAGTAAGACCTCAGCTGTAACCGTGGAAAATAAGGAACAGCTGGCAGAGCTTACCATTTACAAAGAAGGACAGGTGCTTACCGGAGCAGAGGTCAGTGAGAATGGAACGGTATTCCAGTATGAAAACCGCAGACAGAAAAATGCAGTATATAACGTGTATGCCGGAGCAGATATCGTAACTGCTTATGGCACAAAAGTGTACAGCAAAGGGGACCTTGTAAAAGAAAATCTGACAACAGGTGAGAATGGTTCTGTTACACTGAAGAACCTGCATCTTGGATGCTATGTGGTGAAAGAAGCAAAAGCACCGGACAATTTCTATAACGGCAGCGAAGAAAAGCCAGTGACTCTGACCTATGCCGGACAGAATAAAGAAGTTGTATTTGCAGATGTGACTTTTAACAACGAGAGACAGAAAGCAGATGTTTCCGTAGTAAAACAGGATAAAGATACCAAGAAACCACTGAATGGCGGTATTTTTGCTCTGTATGCATCCGATGATATTAGAAATGCAGACGGAACCGTTGTTGTGAAAAAAGGAACACTGATTGAGAAAGCAACTACTGGAGCAGATGGGAATGCAAAATTCACAGCGGATCTTCCGATTGGATATTCCTATTTTGTAAAAGAAGATCAGGCACCGGAAGGCTATGTAAGAAATACAGAAGATGTGTATACGTTCAAGTTTTCTTACACCAATGATAAAGAAGCAACCGTATCATTTGCCCATACCTTCAGCAATGACCGTGTGACAGCAAAGATCAATTTATTCAAAGTTGATAAAGAGACAGGAAAAGCAGTACCACAGGGAGATGCCACACTGAAAGGTGCAGTTTATGGTCTGTATGCCCGTGAAGATATCGTGCATCCGGATGGAGCAACTGGAACTATTTATAAAGCAGGAGAACAGGTAGCTTCTCTTACAACCGATGACAAAGGACAGGCTTCTGTAAATGGCTTATATCTTGGCAAATATTATATCAAAGAGATCACACCGCCGACCGGATACCTGGCAGATACAGAAGAGCATGATCTTACGTGCAGTTATGAAGGAGATATGACAGCAGAAGTGAAAAGAGAGTGCACTTCCAGTGAGCAGGTCATCAAACAGCCATTTCAGATCATCAAAGCAGCCAACAATGGAAAGACCGATGCAGATCTGTTATCCGGAGCTGGATTTACAGTTTATCTGAAATCTTCCCTTACAAAGAAAGCAGATGGAAGCTATGATTTTGATTCTGCCAAACCAGTAGTGAGTGGAGAAAATGGAGCAACTGAGATTTTCACAGATGAAAAAGGGTATGCCTGCAGTATTCCATTACCATTTGGAAGCTATATCGTGCGTGAAACTACAACACCGCACAATTACAAGCCAGTCGATGATTTTGAAGTGAATATCACAGAACATCATCCAAACGAGCCACAGATCTGGCGAGTGCTTCTGGATGAAGAGTTTAAGGCAAAACTGAAAATCGTGAAAAAAGACGATGAAACAAAGAAATCTGTATTGATTGCCGGAACAGAATTTAAGGTATATGACCTGGACAACAAGAAGTATGTGGAGCAGGTAACAACTTACCCAGTGACAACTACTCACAAGTCCTATTTTACGGACAGCCAGGGATATCTGATCATGCCGAAGAATCTGAAGATCGGACATTACCGGATTGAGGAAGTCAACGCACCGGAAGGGTACACAATCAATAAGAACTATGTAGAGATTGCGGTGGATGCAAATACAGCATACCAGATGGATTCTGAGAGCGGAGATGCCATTATTACGGTAGACTACGAGAACCATCCGGTAAAAGGAAAGCTGACGATCTATAAAAAAGGTGAGATGCTGACCGGATTTAAAAAGGACTTTGTTTATGAAGAAAGATACCTGAAGGGTGCATCATTTCATGTCTATGCAGCTGAAAATATCTATACACCGGATTATCAGAAAGATGAAAACGGAAACAGACAGCTGATCTATGCAAAAGATGCACTGGTAACAACGGTAACGACCGGGGAAGACGGAAAAGCAGTTGCTGATAATCTGCCGCTTGGTTCTTACTATGTAGTAGAAAAGACTGCACCGGAAGGATTTGTCCTGAACCATGACAGATCGGATGTCGCATTTGTCTATGCAGATCAGGATACACCTGTAATCGAACAGGAAGTGACTGTTGGCGATGACCGCCAGAAAGTTGTAATCCAGGTAGAAAAACAGGATGCAGAAAATGGTGCAACCGTAGCAGGAGCTGTCTTTGGTATCTATAACAAAGCGGATATTAAGGCAGATGGAAAAGTGATCGTGAAAGCAGACACACTCTTACAGGAAATGACTTCTGATAACGATGGTCTTGCAACATGTACGCTGGATCTGCCACTTGGACAGTATTATGTGAAAGAGTTAAAAGCACCGGCGGGATTTGTATCCTCTGATGAAGTTCTGAATCTGGATGCTTCTTACCAGGGACAGGATGTGAAGACAGTAAAACTGAAAACAGTGAAAAAGAACCAGCCGACAACAGTAGAAATCACGAAATCTGATGTAACAACAGGTGTGGAACTGGATGGGGCAAAACTCACCGTTCTTGATAAAGAAGGAAATGTTGTGGATCAGTGGACTTCTGTAAAAGATCAGCCACATGTGATCAAACGACTGACTGTGGGTGAAGAATACACCCTTCGAGAGGAAATGGCACCGTATGGATATCTGAAAACGACGGATGTGAAGTTCACACTGGAAGATACTGCCGAGATTCAGAAAGTAGAGATGAAAGATGAAGTTCCAACAGGACTTCTGATCATCAACAAAAATGGAGAGTTTCTGGATAAGGTGACACTTTTGGATCATGTAAAAGGTACCGTGGAGCATCTTTTTGAGTATGTAACCGGAAGCCTTACAGATGTGACGTTCGATGTATTTGCTGCGGAAGATATCAAAGCGGCAGATGGTGTCAGTGAAGATTATTTCAAAGCAGATGAAAAAGTGGGAACCATTACCACAGATTCCAATGGTATTGCACAGATGGGAGATCTCCCGGCTGGAAAATACTATGTGAAGGAAGTAAAAACAGCCCATGGTTATGTGCTGGACAAAGAGCCGAGATATGTTGACCTTTCCTACCGTGATCAGGACACACCAGTCATCACTTATGATGAGAAATGGCAGAATGCCCGTCAGAAAGTAAAGGTTACGGTTCTGAAGAAAGAAAAAGATACAGACCGTGTTCTTGCAGGTGGTGTCTTCGGTCTTTATACCAGTGAAGATATCAAAAATGCAAAGGGCGAGGTACTTCTTGAGAAAGACAGTCTGATCGAGCAGCGGGTAACGGATGAAAAAGGACAGATTATTTTTACGGCAGATCTTCCGGTAGACGGAAAATACTATGTGAAAGAAATCTTTGCGCCGGACGGATTTGTTACAACAGAAGAAGTACAGGAATTTACCTTTGAATATGCCGGAGAAGACCAGGCAGAAGTAAGCTACGACTTTACTTTTGAAAATCAGCCAACCACAGTGGAGCTGTCCAAAACAGACCTGACAACAGGTAAAGAACTTCCAGGTGCACACCTAAAAGTAACGGATTCAGATGGCAATACAGTAGATGAATGGACTTCTACGGAAGAATCCCATGTGATCAAAGAACTGGTTGTTGGTAAGAAATACACCATGACAGAGACAAAACCGGCAGATGGATATGTCACTGCAGAAAGTATTACTTTCACAGTAGAGAATACAGCAGAGGTTCAGAAGCATGAGATGAAAGATGATGTGACAAAAGTAGAGATCAGTAAGACTGATATCACAGGAGAAACTGAGATTCCAGGTGCGAAACTGACGATTCTCGATAAGGATGATCAGGTAGTAGAGAGCTGGACTTCCACAGAGGAAGCACACTATATCGAAAAACTTCCAATCGGTAAATATACCTTACGTGAAGAGCAGGCACCGAAAGGATATATTCTGACATCGGATGTTAGTTTTGAAGTAAAGGATACTGGAGAGATCCAGAAAGTAGCTATGAAAGATGACACTGCCAAGGGAAAAGTGATTCTCAATAAGACAGATAAATCATCAGGAGAACCGCTGAAAGGGGTAGAATTTGAACTTCGTGACAGCAAAGGAAAAGTTCTGGAAACCTTAAAGACAGATGCTGCCGGTCATGCAGAAAGTAAGCTGTATGAGATTGCCACATTTAAGAACGGCAAATATGATACCGCTATCAAGTATTATCTGGTGGAAACAAAGACACTGGACGGATACACACTGGATCAGACCAAGCATGAAGTGACATTTGCCTATGCAGATGACAGTACACCGGTTGTAGAAGTTACCTTTAATCTGACAAATGAGAAACCGGAAGTTCCAGAAACACCGAAAACACTGGATACACCACAGTCCCATGAAGAGACAAAGGTATCAAATGCACCGAAAACAGGTGACAGCACGAATATCTGGCTGCCGATCCTGCTTCTGGTAATCTCCACAGGAGGTATGGCAGGACTTTATATCAGCAGGAAAAGGAAAAGCAAATAAGGAAACTAAAACCAACGGTTATGATTGGGAGCCTCTATGTGAGGCTCCCTTTTTCATACAAAAAATCACAGAAAGGAACAGAAAACTATGATGAAAGCAATGGAAAAAAGACAGGAAGCACGAAAAAACCAGGAGAAAACAGTAAAGAGAATGATGGCTTATCAGAAGAAAGCCGAGCAGATGGTCAGTAGAAAAAGAGTGAACCATCACATGATCAGAAAGGGGTAAAAGCGTATGATGAACAGAAAAGAATTTTATGAATATGTCAAAGACAATGTAAAGGAGTATCTGCCAGAGTCTTATAAGGACGCAGAAATTAAACTGCAGGAAGTAGAAAAAAACAACGGTTTGAAGCTGACAGGTATTACGATTCCAAACGGAGATCAGAGAATCGTACCGACAGTCTATCTGGATTCCCTCTACCAGGAATATATCCATGGAAAAGATGTAGACTCTTGTGTTAGCGATGTGGCTGATATGCGTATTGAGGCACAGGGAAAAGCAGAATTTTTTGATATGGGAGTTCCAGATATTCTGGATTATGAAAAGATGAAGGACAAATTACAGATGAGAATTTGTGATAAGGAATGGAATACCGATCTTCTTGCAGATAAAGTAGTCACAGAACACGGAGATTTTGCAGCTTATTATGCAGTAAATCTGGAGGAAAATGGAGAAGGGATCAGCAGTATTCCGGTAACTGTTTCTCTGATGAACGAGTGGGGAGTATCTGCCGAACAGATTCAAGCGGATGCGATGGTGGCAGACCGAAAACGTGGTGTCACACTTATGGATATGAATGAGATTATCAAATCTATGATTTTTGGTGAAGAACCAGAAAACCTGCTGAATGAAAAAATGGATATGGAAGCCATGGAAAACCCAATGTTCTGTCTGACAAACAAAGCTAAGATGAATGGAGCGTCCCTGTTACTGCAGGAAGATATTCGTAAACAGATTGGGGAATGCCTGGGAAGTGATTACTTTGTCATCCCATCTTCCATTCATGAAGTGCTGATTCTTCCTGATAACGGCATTTTTCAGGTTCCGGAATTAAATGCGATGGTACAGGAAGTCAATGAGACAAAGGTGGAGAGACAGGAGCAGCTTTCCGATAAAGTTCAGTTTTGTGATGGGAAAACGGCAGTTATGGAAAATGCTGAGCGTAGGGAAGCTCGTTTGGAGAAAGAAAAAGCAGCCGAAAAAGCGGAAGTAAAAGGTGGAATCCATGGAAGACTGGAGAAAGCTAAGGCAGAAATCAAGGCAAAAGAGGGAGACAAAGTGCCAAAGAATAAGTCAAAAGAGCTTGCCACAGCATTATAAAGAGTAACAACGATGATTTTAAGGGGACTGTGCTAAGCAGTCCCTGATTTTATGAAAAGGAGTAGCGCATGGCAAATAAATTATATGCAATGGAACAGCTGACGGAAGAGGTGGCAAAAGATGTAGCTGCCAGTCCGCAGGAATGGATGCGGTTCCTAAACACTGCATCCAGACTGTACAAATACACTTTTCCAGAACAGCTTTTAATTTATGCACAGCGACCGGAAGCAACTGCCGTAGCATCCATGGAAATCTGGAATCAGAAGATGTACCGCTGGATCAAAAAGGGATCCAAAGGGATTGCCTTGATTGACAATACTTCCGGACCGAAAACGAAACTTCGGTATGTATTTGATGTGCAGGACACTTATAAAGTGCGGAATCTTGGAAAGGATCCTCAGTTATGGAATCTTCCGGTGGAAGGAGAACAGCTGGTGGCAGATTATCTGCAGGAGCAGTTATCACTGGAAGATACAGAAGGAGGACTTGCTGAAAGTCTGCATCAGGCAGCGAAGGAGAGTATGCAAGAATGGCTTCCAGATGCATTGGAAGAACTGAGACTGGACGTAACAGGGACATTTCTGGAAGAACTGGACGAACAGAATCAGGAAGTCGAATTTCGGGAACTGATGACCAATAGTGTCTGGTATGTATTACTAAACCGGTGTGGACTGGATGCACAGGAATATCTGGATGCAGAGGATTTTCGGCATATTACGGACTTTAATCAGCTGATAGTATTAGGACATCTGGGAAGTGCAGTCAATGAGATCAGCAGACCAGTCCTGATGCAGATTGGACGATATGTGCTGAATAATCTGGAAAATGACCTGAAAACGGTTGCAAAAGAAAAAGAAGTAGTCTATAATGAATTTAACACGTTAATGCGTGAAAACAGTACAAATAAAACAGAAGATAGAGAAGAAAATAAGGAGGAAACAGACTATGAGAGAGATCACTTACAGCCAGAACGGAGAGTATCAGATTCCAGATATCAGCCTGGAAGAGACGAGAGGAACCATCGGGAAGTATGGAATGATGAGGAAAGAGTATCTGAGAAATCACAAGGTAGCAAGGTTCAACATTCTGACTCTGCAGAACCGTCTGGACAGTCATCTGATGGAGATCGACAGTCAGGCAAGACAGAGAGTAGACAACCTGATGAACGAACTTCTGGAGAAAGATCCGGCACCGGACAAGATGGCAGACACAATGGCGTGGACCAGACACATGAACCAGATCAAAGCACAGGCAGAGGAACTGGTGATTCAGGAAATTATTTACAGTTAAGCCTGTTCCCAACAGAAGAGGAACAGTTAGGGGAAATAAGGAAAGCGGCAGCTGCATTAGAACAGCCAGCCGCTTTTCTTATTTCTGATGAAGTGGTAGACGATATTCTCCGAACAGGAAGCGGACAGAAAAATACGCTGTTTCACATTACTGCAAGATTGATTGAGGGTCTGGACAATGAAGAAATGCAAAGCTTCCTGAAAGATGAATATAGAACTGGAGGAAAAGGATTTACCATAGATGGTCAGAAAATCAGTATCTGGTACGACAACGATGGTATCCGTATCCGGAGAGGTGATTCTGCCAGAAGAAACTTTGACCGTATCGTTACGTGGGAAGAAGCCGCTGACAGAATCCGAGATATGTATGAGGAGGGAAATTACGTTGATAATCTTATCTCCAATAATGCTATCGAGCAGGAACAGAAAGAAATGACAGATCTTCTGGCACTCCATTTCCGTGATACGAGCAGAAACAGAGAAGAACGGTTGTCTTATTCTGACTGGCAGGATGTAGTAGGGGCGGCTTGGACAGATTCGGAAGAAGCAGCTGCGACAGCCTATCGTTTTGAATGGCTTCAGGAAGATATGGAAAAGAATCCAGAAGATTATCATCGCTGGGAAATACAGCATAATCCTGAATATTTCCAACGTTATAAAGATCTCCAGAGGGAGCGTTCCTGGGTGGATCAACAGTTTAAAGTAGAGCGACCGGCTCTATCCTTTATCACACAGGATGAAATTGATGCAGTGTTAAGAAGAGGCGGTATTACTGCCGGAGGACGTAACCGAATCTATGAGTATTTCATGGAGCACCATGATATGAAAGATGCAGCTGAGTTCCTGAAAAATGAATATGGAACAGGTGGTTCTTCACCCGGAATACCAGGAGCAGATGCTTCTGACGCATCCCACGATGCAAAAGGATTAAAGCTTGGAAAAGGGAAGATTGGCAATCCAGAGGTAGAAGTTTTATTAAAGTGGAATAAGGTTGCAGAACGTGTTCGCCAGTTAATCCGCACAGATGATTATTTGTCACCGGAAGAAATGGAAAAGTACGAAGAGCGACAGGAAGCACAAAGACTGGCAGACCTGGAAGAAGCACAGCAGATGTTAGGAGAACAGCTGGAACAGGATACTTTTACAGCGGAAGATATAACGGATCTGCGACTAGTTGATTCAGAATATATGTCCGGTACCAGAACAAAAATCTATGATTTTGCTTGCAAAGTTAAGGGAGAAGAGAATCGACTTCAATACACATTAGAATATCATGATGATGGAGAAGGTTTCACGATTCATACGGAAAAAGATGATATTTGGGAGCGAATGTCAACACAAGAATTGGAACGTCTGGATGTAAAACTTGGACAAGAAGTACTTTATTATCATTATCACAACAAAACAGTAAATGCGGATACCTTAGATAAATTACGGGAAATCAAGGAAGAAATCATGGAGGAAGAGTCTTCCTATTTTACTGCTATTTCTAAACGTGTGTGGACAGATTATGATAAAAAAGAAAAGAACTGTCGGGAGAAGTTGAGGTATCGGAAGAAAAAGAATCATTGGAAGAGATTAACGGAATAGCAGAACTGATTCCAGCAACGAACTTCCATATCACAGATGATGAACTTGGACAGGGAACACCGAAGGAGAAATTCCGAGCCAATATTATGGCTATTCAGCTGTTAAAAAAATGTGAGGATGAGAACCGCAATGCGACACCAGAGGAACAGGAAATCTTATCCAGGTACGTCGGCTGGGGAGGTCTTGCAGATGCATTTGATGAGACAAAATCTGCATGGGAGACAGAATATCTGGAATTAAAGACCGTCCTTACACCGGAAGAATATGCTGCAGCCAGAGCTTCCACATTAAATGCTCATTATACACAGCCGATTGTGATTGAAAGTATGTATCAGGTGTTGGAGAATCTGGGATTTACAAAGGGAAATATCCTGGAGCCATCTATGGGAGTCGGGAACTTCTTTGGAAAGCTTCCGGAGAATCTAAACCAGTCCAAACTCTATGGAGTGGAACTGGACAGCATCAGTGGTAGAATTGCTAAACTTCTCTATCCAGATGCCAATATCCAGATCAAAGGCTTTGAGAAGACGGATTATCCCAATGATTTCTTTGACGTGGCAATCGGAAATGTGCCATTCGGTGCATATAAGGTCAATGACCGTCAGTATGACCGCTACAATTTTATGATTCATGATTACTTTCTTGCCAAGACTATAGATCAGTTACGTCCAGGTGGTGTAGCTGCGTTGATCACAACAAAGGGAACTATGGATAAGGCATCACCGGAAGTCCGGAAATATTTGGCAGAGCGTGCAGACTTGCTGGGGGCAATCCGACTGCCGAACACAGCTTTTAAGGCAAATGCAGGAACAGAAGTCAGTGCTGATATTTTGTTTTTCCAGAAGCGTGAGAGTTTCACAAAAGAGATGCCAGACTGGGTGAATTTGGAGAGTGATGCAAAAGGGATTACCATTAACAAGTATTTTGTTCAGCATCCGGGAATGATTCTTGGTGAGATGAAAGAAGTGTCCGGTCCGTATGGTATGGAAACAACCTGTGCTCCAATGGAAGGAGCTGTTCTGGAATTACAGTTACAAGAAGCTGTAAAACACATCAAGGGAAGCATGGTAGCGGCAGTAGATATAGAGGCAGAACTGGATGAGATGCCAGAGAGTATTCCGGCAGATCCGAATGTCCGAAATTACAGCTATACGGTGGTAGATGATCAGGTATATTACCGTGTCAACTCTTTGATGAATCAGGTGAAAATGCCTGCAGCCACTGCAGAACGTGTAAAAGGCATGGTTGCAATCCGTGATACCGTTCGTGAGCTGATCGCCATGCAGATGGAAGAATTTGTCACAGACGAAGAAATCCAAAAACAGCAGGAAAAACTGAATCAGGTGTATGATACCTACACAGCAAAGTATGGAGTTATTGGAAGTAATGCTAATAAACGGGCATTTTCTGATGACTCTTCTTATTGTCTGCTGTGTTCCCTGGAAGACTTGAATGAAGACGGAACATTGAAGCGGAAAGCGGACATGTTCACCAAACGAACCATCAAAAAGGCGGTTGCTGTGACAAGTGTGGAGACAGCCACAGAAGCACTTGCTCTGTCTTTAAATGAAAGGGCTAAAGTAGATCTCCCATATATGGCACAGCTGACCGGAAAGACCGAAGAGAAAATTACAGAAGAGCTGGTTGGAGTTATCTTCAAAAATCCACTGACAGACCAGTGGGAAAGCGGAGATGAATATCTCTCCGGAAATGTTAGGGATAAATTAAATACTGCGAGAACCTTTGCAGAGAATCGTCCGGAATTTACACCGAATGTCCGTGCATTAGAGGCAGTTCAGCCGAGAAATCTGGAAGCGTCTGAGATTGAGGTGCGTGTTGGAGCTACATGGATTGAGCCTTCGGATTATCAGGCTTTTATGGTGGAACTGCTTCATACCCCGTGGTATCTTGCACAGAAGGAAATACAGGTAAAATACTCTGAGGTCAATGGTGAATGGCGTATTACTGGAAAAAATGCAGATAGTCCAAGGAATGCGTTTGCCTATGCAACGTATGGAACTGAGAGAGCAAATGCCTATAAGATTCTGGAAGATACCCTGAACCTGAAAGATGTACGCATCTATGATAAGAGTGTCAATGAGAATGGTGATGAAATCCGTGTCCTAAATAAGAAAGAAACCATGCTGGCATCACAGAAGCAGGATGCCATGAAAGCAGCATTTAAAGACTGGATTTTTAAAGATCAGCAGAGGCGTGAACGACTGGTAAAGGTGTACAATGAACGATTTAACAGCATCCGTCCCCGTGAATACGATGGTAGTCATTTGACTTTCCCAGGAATGAATCCGGAAATAGAGCTTCGTCCGCATCAGAAAAATGCTGTTGCACACCAGCTTTACGGAGAGAATGTGCTTCTGGCTCATGTAGTAGGAGCTGGGAAGACCTACGAGATGGTAGCTGCTGCAATGGAGAGCAAACGTCTGGGATTATCTCAGAAAAACCTCTTTGTCGTTCCAAACCATTTGACGGAGCAATGGGGAGCGGAGTTCCTGCAGTTATATCCGGGAGCCAATATCCTGGTAGCAACGAAGAAAGATTTTGAACCGGCAAACCGGAAAAAGTTCTGTGCCAGAATCGCTATGGGAAATTATGATGCCATTATCATCGGTCATTCCCAGTTTGAGCGTATTCCAATCTCTGATGAGAGACAGGAAGCTATGTTACGGAAGCAGATTGATGATCTGGAAATGGCAATCCAGAGTGCAAGGTATGAACAGGACGGCGGGCGTTATACCGTCAAACAGATTGAAAAGACCAGAAAAACATTGCAGACAAGATTGGAAAAACTGAATCAGAAGGAGAAAAAAGATCAGGTAGTTACGTTTGAAGAACTGGGCGTGGATCATTTGTATGTAGATGAAGCACACAGCTATAAAAATGCGTTTCTCTATACAAAAATGAGAAATGTAGCCGGGATTGCACAGAATGAAGCACAGAAATCCGCAGATATGTTCAATAAATGTCAGTATCTGGATGAGATTACCGGAGGGAAAGGCATTACCTTTGCTACAGGCACACCAATCAGCAACAGCATGACGGAATTATATGTTATGCAGCGGTATCTGCAGAACAGCAAATTACAAAATATGGGACTTGGATTGTTTGATTCCTGGGCTTCCACTTTTGGAGAAGTTGTCACGAGTATCGAACTTGCACCGGAAGGAACAGGTTATCGTGCAAAGTCCAGATTCGCACGGTTTTATAATATTCCGGAACTGATGAATATGTTCAAGGAGATTGCAGATATCAAGACTTCCGATCAGTTAAAGCTTCCTGTGCCGGAAGCGGAATATGAAACAGTGGTGCTGAAACCAACGGAACAACAGAAAGAAATCGTAGAAAGTCTGGGAGAACGTGCAGAAGTTGTCAGAAACGGCGGGGTAGATGCCTCGGTCGATAATATGCTAAAAATCACCAATGACGGAAGGAAGTTAGCATTGGATCAGCGTTTGGTGAATGAATTATTGCCAGATAATCCAGAAAGTAAAATATCAGTTTGTGCAGAGAAAAGCTATGAAATATGGAAAGATACAGCAGCACAGAAATCCGCACAGTTGATTTTCTGTGATTTGAGTACACCGAAAGGCGATGGCAGTTTTAATGTTTATGATGACTTGAAGCAGAAACTGATAGAGAAAGGTGTACCGGAAAAAGAGATTGCGTTTATTCATGATGCAAATACAGAAGCAAAAAAGACGGAGCTGTTTGGAAAAGTGAAATCCGGGCAGGTTCGTTTTTTGATTGGCTCAACAGCAAAAATGGGTGCGGGAACTAATGTGCAGGATCGTCTGATTGCCCTGCATCATCTAGATATTGGCTGGAAACCATCTGACTTGGAACAGAGGGAAGGACGTATTATCCGTCAGGGAAACCATAATAAAAAGGTTCATATCTTCCGGTATGTAACAGAATCCACATTCGACAGTTATATGTGGCAGTTAATCGAGAACAAGCAGAAATTCATCTCCCAGATTATGACGAGCAAAGCACCGGTCAGAAGCTGCGAAGATGTGGACGAAGCGGCACTGTCCTATGCAGAGGTCAAAGCACTGGCAACCGGAAATCCAGCAGTAAAAGAGAAGATGGCATTGGATGTGGATGTGGCGAAATTAAAGCTTTTAAAAGCGAACCACATGAATAACCAATACCGACTGGAAGATGATATTGCAAGGAATTTCCCGCAACAGATTGCAAAACTGATAGAGATCATTGACAGCTACAAGGCAGACATCGCTCATTTTTCTGAGCATAAAATCACAGATCCAGAGCAGTTTTCTATGAAAATCAGTGGCAAAGTGTTCACAGAAAAGAAAGAGGCAGGTATGGCACTTCTGGCGGTCTGCCAAGACATTAAGTCTGTAGATGCAGCTATGGACATTGGAAGTTATCAGGGATTTAACATGAGAATCCAATTCGACAGCTGGAGAAAAGAGTTTATCCTGTCTGTAAAGCATGAATCGGTAGCTAAAGTTCGGTTGGGAGCCGATGCTCTAGGAAATATCACTCGTATCAACAACCTTTTGGAAAGCTATCCGGAGAAACTGGCAGAAGCAGAACAACGGCTGGAAACGGTTCAGGAGCAGATGACAAATGCCAAAGAGGAAGTCGGGAAGCCATTTCCAAAAGAAGAGGAACTGAGCCAAAAACTGGAGCGGCTGTCAGAATTAAATGCACTTCTCAATATGGATGAACGGGAAGATACAGAAACAGAGCAGTCGGAATCAAAAGAGAAAGAAGAAAGACCGGCACGAGGTTCTATCCATGAGAAACTGCAGATTT
>ENA-OQNT01000194-OQNT01000194.1-human-gut-metagenome-genome-assembly--contig:-NODE-194-length-15477-cov-3.572964_pt1 | contig 15477 bp, 21 predicted proteins | sample MGYA00242634_ERZ504890 | MGnify/ENA primary metagenome ERZ504890 (study PRJEB26092, sample SAMD00036379) | human gut metagenome | host: Homo sapiens | study: EMG produced TPA metagenomics assembly of... | reverse complement strand
GCCGAGCTTTGTATTTTCTTTAATTGGAACACCCACATCATATAATCCTGTCTTTCCACCCATTCCTCCGGCTTGTGACGTCAGTGTACAGCTTAATCCTTTTGGACTGTAGACTCTCTTTCCCTGACTTCCTGCCCGGATTTGAACAAGAGCTGCTCCATTTGTTTCTGGTTCAGGTAATACTTTTCCGGCACATCGGAAATCAAGATATCCGACAATATACACCCGCTTTCTTGCTTGGGGGACTCCGAAATCCTTGCTGTTAAGCACTTTCCATTCGACATGGTACCCCAGTTCAGAAAGCGTACTGAGGATGGTGCAAAACGTCCGGCCTTTGTCATGCGATAACAAACCGGGAACATTTTCAAGGATAAAATATGAGGGTCTTTTAGCTTCAAGAATCCGGGCAATTTCAAAAAAGAGAGTTCCTCTTGCGTCAGCAAATCCTTCTCGCTTTCCGGCGATAGAGAATGCCTGGCAAGGAAATCCTGCACAGAGTAAATCAAAATCTGGCATTCGTTCTGGTTCAATTGTTCTTGCATCACTACAATACCACTCTCCTTCTGTGTCAAACAGCAATCGGTAGTTCTTATCCGCATAAGTATCCACCTCGCAATGTCCGACACAGACAAAGTTTCCTGCCCGTCTTAAGCCTTCACGGAATCCCCCGATTCCGCTAAAGAGATCAAAAAATTGAATGGTTGCGGCTATCAACCTCCTTTTTGCTGATAAAAACAGGCGGCATGATTTCTCATACCGCCCTTCGTTATTCTGTATCAATTGGTTACCATTCTGTTGGTTCTTCTGCTTTGGTTTCTTCTTCCAGCTCAGTTTCTCTTTCTGGTTCAGTTTCCTCTTCCGGTTCGCTTTCCCCTTCTGGTTCGTTTTCCTCTTTCGGCTCTGTTCTTTCTTCCGGTTGAGTTTCTTCTGTTCCCGATTCTTCGGTTGTCTGTTCGGATTCTTCAGGCTGATCTTTGCTTTGCCATTCGGCCTCTGCCTTTTCCAGTGCTTCTTCTATAATCTGAATTAAGAAGTCTTTCTGTTTCATGTGTTTCTGCCCGATGACTACTTTTAATCTCTGGAATAATTCCTCTGATACCTGTACTGCTACTGTTCTTACTGCTCCCATGCTTATTTCTCCTTTTCCTTCCAGTCTGTTGAAATGTTCTTCAATGACCTGTTGTAAAAATTTTTGTGTGCTGCTTTCTGTAAGTTCAATCTCATCTCTTACTTTTTCATGTAAGTCCATCGGAATCTTTCCGCAGATATTTTTCATCTCTGCCATAACTTTTCTCCTTTCTCTTTCGCTACACACAACATACTCCAAAGCCGCATGGAAAGCTATTCACAATACCCACCAAAGATAACGATGCATTTCTTGCCTTACCCCTAGCAGATCCAACAATGTATGTATCGTGCAATCATAGGCCTCACCCCCTTTACAAATTTTCCATTTGAGATAAAAAATCCATCATCTGATCTGGTATTTCTTCCGATGATGGTTTCATTGTCGATTGTTCCGTAGTGCCACATATTCCTAATTCCCGAACACTTTCTTTTATCGTCTTTTGAATGACTTCTTCCAGCCATTTCCGATCCTCTTTTTCCAGAATTGCCTGAACCAGATACTGGCTTTTCTGCCCTTCTGGAACACTTTGAAATTTCTCCCATGCCCTCTGGTGTTCTGGATTTTTCAGGTTCGGGCGGAACGAATATACCGGACGTGTCATCTCGCCCACATCTGCTCTACAATCCGTTCATACCCTGTTGCGTTGGCATGGACGTCCTCTATAAAAACGGGGCGGCAAATCGCGTCCTGTGCGGTCACATGGCGTTTTAAAATTGCAGAGCCTCCACCCATAAATACGGTTGGTACTGCCCGGAGATCAAACCCAGATTCTGTCACCGCAGACAGTATTCTTTCTATATATTTCCGTCCGTTCTCCTGTATGATCCGTCTGGCCTCCTCTGCCATACTGCAAGATTCCCCCCGAAGCACACGCTCAATTTGAGTTTCTGTTACAGACAGTCCGGTATTTCTACGCACCTGTTCTGCTGTCTCATCAATACATCGGATCACTCCAAGCTCCAGACTCCTGCACGTTGCTGCATTCGGAACAGCATTGTCCAGCCTCATAAGGTCAACGGTCCAGCCACCAATATCAACAAGCAGAACAGACGGTTCATTCTTCAGATACTCTGGATGCAGAGCAAGCGCAGAGTATCCCTGTGGGAACAGTTTCACTTCTTTTATTGTTATCTCATATAACTCACTTTCATATAAAAATCGCACTGGCTGCTCTTTCCGCAACAGATACTCCCTGAATCCCTGTTTCTCTCTTCCAAAACTTGAAAGTGGAAGTCCGACAGCCAGAATTACCTCTGTCTTTCGTTCTGCTTTCCGGTGCTTGATTTCTTCTGCAATGGCTGCCAACGTCAGCAGATAATAATTATCATTGGACGTTTTATTTTTTACCAGCGTCTGTCTCCCTGTACCACAGACATAATACTTTCCCTGATACTGCAGAACATTCTGCATGGTATACGGCTCGTAATCATACCTGATAATTCCACTTGGGAAAGACACTTGTCTTGTTTTTATTGCATAATAGCCATGATCAATTCCTATGATTATCGCAATCACATCCTTTCATTTTTCTGTTTAACGTAATGTCAAAAATGCTTTCACTGCTGCAACGGATCGTTGCAAAAATGCCATTCGTGAACACTTTTCTATGTTCCAGTGTCCCAAAACCTGCGGAAAATCTGGCTTTTTTATACCACTATCGCCAGAGGAACACTACTGTTCCTTCCCAGCCGGTTATAAAAGATCCCTCTCCCGGCGGCGGTTCGGCCTGTCCGGGGGAGGGATATATCGCAAGTTTCCTTTTTGAACAATTGCCTGTCTTTTTATTTTTATGAGATGTTTTTCCTGCTTTTGTAAAATGGGAAGATACTCCGGTTCTGACAAAAACTTCCGTATATAATTCCCCTTTTCTCCCAGCCTATTATCATTTTCTAGCAACTCCATTTCCACCATGTAATGGGTATCTGGATAAAATCTCTTCTCACACAAAATGCTGTTCCCTTTTATATAATCGGATTTAGCCGATTCTCTTGCTGCCGCCAATAGTTCATAAATACTTACTTCCACCTCTTATCACCTCCCAAAAGACCAGAAAAAAACAGACCTCTTAATCGAAGTCTGCTCCTGTCGGATATGGTAATCCTCTTTCTTCATATTTTTTATCGATATAATTTCGAATCCATTCCCTGTATTCTTCCGTTAATGCCTGTTCCTGAAATTCTAACAACCACTTTTCCCCTTTCGCTTCGTCATCAATCCATCGATCTTCTATGTACTCCGGCTCATCTAACATTTTCATCATCGCTTCCAGCGGCTTTTTTACATCATCACCAAATTCTTTCCATAAAGTGATTCCGTAGTTCTCCAGTTCAAAAAATTCTGTCAGATATGTCAATCGTTCCATATCCCCCAATGTCATTCTTTTTTCACCTGACAATAATGCTTGATCTCTTTTGCCACATAGATTTAAAAATTTTCTCTTTTCCATCTCCACATCCATTATACTTTTACCTCTTCTTGTTAAAAATAATTCCTTATTACGAAACATTATAAAATTCAAACTCTTTAGAATCAATATATATGTTTCTGTATTACGAAACTTTTTATTTTATAAGGGGAGTTCATCATTATGCAAAAGATTAGACCAGATATGGATATTGGTAAAAATATCCAAGCAATTCGATATAAAAACAATATGACTCAAGACCAAGTAGTTGCAAAATTAAATCTTATGGGTATCTCCATCACCAAAAGTACCTATGCCAAACTGGAAACAAATCGCATGAACATTAAGGCATCTGAATTAGTTGCACTTGCAAAACTCTTTCATACCGATATCAATGCTTTCTTTTCCGGCTTGCTATAGTTCGACATTCCCCGACTCCCTGTGTATATAATAGCATATTAAAAATAAGAACCAGTCTATATTCTTATCGGATATAAACCAGTTCTTTTTTCTTATCAAATAATATAAAAGTGACAGGGAATTCAGATTCTTATCTTCTGTCACTCATGTAATTATTATTCTATTTTAAATTTAATGAATTTACCCATTCTTGAATTTCTTTTTCAATGTTATTTTCTATATAAACGTCATACACATTTTTCCACATTATCTGTGTATACTGTTATTTTCAACCCCATAATTATAACTTGGTACACGCTATACACTACTATAAACTGTACTCCATTTTAGGATAGCCAATGTATACCGTATCATATGAATCCCAGTTATCAACTGTTGTAGACACCAGTTCCACATCTCTTAAGCTCTCATCATCATGTTCTCTTGACACCCGGCTGTCATCATCTGTCCAGTCAAGGTCATCATCTGTATATGGCTCCACAGGCTCTATTTCAAACAGATCTGCCTCTGTAATTTTTGCTATCTTTTCAGCAACATCTTTTGTATTTCCTGAAGCTGAATAATATACAACCAATATTTTTCCATTTCCTGTTGATGTATTTTCTGTTGTATCTGTAGTGTTTTCGGAATTTGTATCCGCTTCTTCATTTCCAGACTGGTTTGTACTTATAGACTGGCTGTCATTATTAGAAGCAGACTGGTTTGTATTGCTTGCTCCACATCCTGCCATCAAACCGATTGCCACGATGCATGTTAAGAGTACTGCTGCTATTTTCTTTGTTTTCATTCTAAGGTCACCTCCTGTCGTATAAAATGTTTGTCACGCTAATTTCTATCGGATGAAATTGGTAAATACAAAATCCGGTGCCTTTGGCATTTCAATTCCCATTTTTGTCGCAACATTTTTACAGTTAATGAAATATGCCATATTGTTTCCAAGGATCTGCATAACCTGCATTCCTTCGAGATCCTGTTTTACTTCATCCGGATTCGTCCCATGTACCATATTCCAATATCTCGATGTAATGATCGGCATCTGCATCAGACCAAAATATTTATTTACCTGGTCCCATGTGGCCGTTGTTCCGGCCCTTCTTGCTGAAATTACCACAGCGGCAGGTTTCAGGCGGAATCTGTCGCCGCCACCGTTTAAATCGGCATAAAAGACTCTGTCCATAAAGGATGTGATTGCACCGCCTGCACCACCCCAGTGTACCGGAGTTCCAAATACGAATCCGTCATAATCCCCTGCTATTTCCAGAAATTCATTCACGATATCATCCAGGATGCATTTATTTTTTTCCTGACATTTTCTGCAGGCAATACACCCTGAAATCGGCTTGTTTCCAATCCAAAAAATATCTGTACTTATGCCATTTTCGTTTAATGCACTGGATACTTCACAAAGAGCTGTATAAGTACAGCCATTTTTGTGTGGACTGCCATTGACAAGTAATACTTTCATTGATTTTTCCTCTTATGCTTACCAGTTCTTTTTTTCTTTTGAACTGTCATTATTCTTTTTTCTTTCCTCAACCATCTTCACGAACCATTCCACCATATTCGGATCCTGATGCGAGAAGAAGGAGCTTGTCTTCTTGTCCAGTTCTGCAATAGTCTTCATATCTTCATCAGAAAGTGTAAAATCAAAAACATTAAAGTTTTCTTCCATTCTCTCAATGTGTGTTGATTTCGGAATAACCACTACCCCTCTCTGAATATGCCAGCGAAGCATAACCTGTGCCGGAGTCTTCTGATATTTTTCTGCAATCTCTGCGATGACAGGATTCTCAAAGGTGCCTCCTCTGCCCTCACCGAATGGTGCCCATGCTTCTAACCGGATATCATATTTGTCTGCCCATTCCTTCATCTCTTTCTGCTGATTGAAGATGTGGGTTTCCACCTGATTTACCATAGGTTTAATACGGTTGAAGGATGCAAAATCAACCATTCTGTCTACATAAAAGTTGGAAATTCCGATTGCTCTGATTTTTCCCTCATCGTACAGATCTTCCAATGCATGGTAAGCACCGTAAGCATCTGAAAATGGCTGGTGAAGCAATACCAGATCCAGATAATCTGTCTTTAACTTTTTCATGGATTCAAGAACTGATTTCTTTGCTTCTTCATATCCATAATGTTCGACCCACACCTTTGTTGTAAGGAAGATTTCTTCTCTTGGAATGCCTGACTTTTGGATTGCATTCCCAACCTCTTCCTCATTAAAATAACTCTGTGCTGTATCAATCGCCCGGTATCCAACTTTTAAAGCATCAAGCACACATCTTTCACATTCCTCTTTTGTTACTTGATATACGCCATATCCCAGTATTGGCATTTTTACACCATTATTTAATGAAATATATTCCATTGTCGTATCCTCCTTGTTTTCTTTCATTCATCTTACATTCATACTCTAATACTGATAGATTCCTTTGAGAAGTTTCGATAAGTTTTTCAGTCTTAACCTTTCGGTTTATTCTGGTTCTTACTGATTGAACAGCCATCCCATAATTTCTTTGTCACGACAAAACAGATAGCCACCGCCATGCTGATAAGTGACCGGTGTTCCTTCAAAGTAATCTTTATCTTTTACATCCAGTACCACCAGTTTATCAATCTCTGATTCCGGTAATCCCTGTTCTTTGTAAAGCTCATGTATCTGCTGGTATGCCTCTTTAAAAGGTTCTGATCCATAGTATTCGTCGCTTTCGCCAATCACAAAATATACCGGCGTTTTCATCTCCACAACCGGCTCATATGCACCATCCCACTGAGAGCTGCACATAAGTGCCGCTGTATATAATTCCGGCTGCTTTGCCAATACCAGTGACAGGGTTTCTCCTCCTCCGGAATAACCATTAATATATACTTTCGATGGATTAATAATATAATGCGTCAGAAAATACTGTGTCAGTTCAATTGTCTGATCTGCTGATGTCTGTCCCCAGTCATTTAACTGTGGAGCTACAATAATCATATCGGTAATATACTTCTGTGCTTCAAATCCAAAATCTTCTGTCCGGATATTTTCTCCCACGCCCTGAAAATATAATCCCTGATATCTGGGTAATGTTACATATAGTGCATATTCCTTTGTCCCGTCATATGCATCCGGAATATATACATTGTAATGAATGTCCCCTTCATTTGGAGAATGAAGAACATTATCCAGGAGGAAGCCCTGGTATTCTTCGCTTCCCGGCGTAACATTTTCCAATTCATCTCCGGATGTATTTTTTTCTGTATTTCTTTTTTCTCATCTGTCTTCTGCTGTACGGTCTGTACCTGGTTTATTGTTTGTTGATTCTTCTTTTCATCCCTGCCGGGTTTTGAAAAGTAGATATATACCATGATTACCATTGCTAAAATAACAACTCCAATAATTGTAAGTACTAATTTCCGCTTTTCCATAAATACACCACCTTCTTTCAGTATGAACCTTTTCGTTTTCTCTTACCTGTTTTCTTTAGAAACACTCCACTATAATATCCAATAAATGCTATCAACATCATTACTGCCAGATAATCCAGCAGAAAAGGAAAGATCCCCTTTTCATAATCATAAAATACAAAATGCATCCTCATAATCAGATAATCTCCTATCTGTCTCCTGTAAAATGCATATAAACCATAACCTGCAATTGTGGTTGCGACAGATCTTGCTGCCCATGTTCTGATGACGGATGGATGTTCCCATAATCGTCCTGCCATTGCTACCGCTATATTCCAATGAAATCCGAGATGTAATGACATCACCACCAGTCCCCAGTATGCGCAAAACATATGTATCTGTCTGGCTGTCATATATGTTCCGGAAATCTTTATCCATTTAAATATGTGATTTGACAATAATATTCCACTTATCATGGAACCCATTATAAGAATAAGCATGATGATAACCAGTACTATCTGTATCACTCTGAACGCATTATATTTTCCTTTCCTTACAGAGGTCACCCATTTATGATTCAGTATGTAATGTAGAAATAAAAAGCACAAGCATCGCCATACCAATCCACTCATGTGCAGTCTCGCTGAGCAGACTATATGGCATAAGAAGAAGCAAACATATCGTCATTCCTATATCTATCAATATTTTTGCTGTAAATCGTTTATTTTTCATATCCTACCTCTTATCTAAAGCATTCTTATTGTCTTTATTTGCATATAGTATCCTCCATTTTCACTTCAGCTAAAGTATAACAAAACGAGACTCCATTAGAAGTCTCGTTTGTTATTCAGTATAACCTTTAGGTTTCTACTCGCATGTATTCAATTTTATTTACCTTGTTATAGCATTATCAGCCGCTTAACCTTAATGGACGGTTTTTTCGAATGAAGAATTCCAAACGGCATAGTATAATCCCACTCTACTGGAATGATTCTGATCAGTGGATGAACACTTTCCCAGCTCTTGAATGCCAGTAATACCTCATTATTGTTTTCGCATCGGTTAAATACTTCTACATTATACAGATTAAAGTCTACAATATTGATTTCAGGATGATTTTTCATCATATCATCTCTTAGCATATCGCCATAATAACTCCATCCTCTTTGCATGAGCATAAGATTTTCTCCAGCCAGATCATCAAGTGTAATTTTTTCTTTTTTTGCCAGCCTGTGATGAATTGATACCGCCACACAAAATGGTTCTCTTGAAATCTCAGTGCCATCACAGCCTCTGAGTTCAAGCATTGTTTCATCAAAGATTCCAGCTATCACATCAATATTCTTTCCCATATTAGCCAGTATCTCTCTTGCATTCTCTGGTGTATTTTCAAATGTAATCAATTTAAACTTCATCTCCGGATATATTTTCTGTATCTTAGGCCAAAGTTCCACAAAAACTTCCGGTGGCGTCATCGGAGATATTCCAACACGAATGATTTCTTCATTATGATTCATTGCTTCCTGCGCCCGTATCAACGATTCTTTTGAATATTGAATCAGATATTTTGCATCCTGATAGAGCGATTTACCAGCTTCCGTAATAATAAGACCTCTGTGTGTTCGTTCAAATAATTGCAAATCCAAGCTGTTTTCCAAAGAATTTATCTGTTTAATAACCGCAGGTGCACTTATATATAATTCTTCTGCCGCTTTACTAAAACTTCCAGCTTCTACAACGCAGATAAATGTATCAAGTTGTGGATTATACATCATGTAATTCACTCCTCTTTGTGATTTTAAATCATCTGAAATGCTTTCAGTGCCCCAATAATTGCCTCTTCTTTCTCCTTCGGACATTGTGGTTGCTTTGCTCCCTCTGACCTAGGAATATTAAAATTCTCCGCTAATTTAATTCCACACTTTCTCTTCACCTGTGCAATATACAGATTAGATACCTTCATCCCATCATTATACTCTGCAACATACTTCTTTATCTCCTCATAAGTAGCCTTGCTCTCAGCCGCCGTTAAATCCATCTCGTCCATGTCAAGTCTCACATTCACATGATGCTTCGCTTCATGGAGTTTGGACAATAAACATACCGTCTCGACTGTGTTTTCGTTGAGCAACCGAATTGCTTCGCCTTCAAAACCTTCATAATACACCGGAAATGCCAGATCAATCTGCCTGATGATGCGCCCATCATCCATCTTTTCCGGGTATAACTCAATTGCATCAATAAACAACTGCATAAATTCCTTTTTTTCAATATCTGACATTTCTGCATACAGTATATCAAACTTTTGCAGGATTTGGTACAGTTGTTTTTCACCAATTTATCTTCCATACGCTGCCTTAATCTTTTCCTCCACATCGGCAATCTCATTCTCAAAACCAGAGATCCTGTCATAAAGATTATCCAGACGGTCCTGCATATCCTGGAACTTCCTTGCATAATGCTTATCGCCAGCATCCAAAGCATCCAACATCACAAGCAGTTTATTCTTTGCCCCGACAACCTGCTGCAACTGCCCCTTCAGCTGATCCCGTTCCTCTTCCAGATTTGAGACATCCACCTTTTCCTGCAATCTTTCTCCAATATACTCATGAAACCTTTCATCAGCAATCATCCCCCTGATGAACCATTCCACCTCTGCATTGATCTCATTTTGATTCAATGATGGCTTAAAATCACAGAAATGTTCTTCATCAATCTTTCTCCTGTGCTGGCATCTGTAATAGAAATCATCCTTATATTCACCAGATTTCTTATTCTTCCTTCTCCTCACCGTCCCTGCCATTCCAGCACCACACACCGGACACTTCAAAAGCCCCGACAAAATATGTTCATGCTCAAGGCTATGTGTCTTATTCCACTTAACCCCCGTCCTCTTCCTTTTCTCTCTCGCCGCCTCCCACGTCTCTTCATCCACAATCGCCTCATGCAGTCCATCTGCCAGCAGGTAATCATCAGTCTTCACACGCCGGTATTCATCCCTCGTTCCCTTCACCTTCTCCATAACATTCTTCCCGTAAGCAATCTTCCCAGTATAAACCGGATTATCCAAAATCTTCATGATCAGTCCTCTGGCAAAATAGTTCAGCTCATGCCCCCTGACCTTTTTCTTCGTATAACCTCTCTGGTTCAGATAATTACAGATAGCATCTGCCCCCATATCCGTATGCCCAAACTTGTCATAAATAATCCGCACAATCTCCGCTTCTTCCTCATTCACCACCAGAGTGCTATTCTTGGAATCCAGATCATATCCGAAAGGAGCCTGTCCGCCATTCCATTTTCCCTCTCTGGCCTTCTGCTTTCTTCCTTCCATTGTCTGGACCAGAATATTCTCCCTTTCAATCTCAGCCACTGCCGACAGCACCGTGATGGTCAGCTTGCCGGAATCCTTAGAAGAATCAATCCCGTCTTCCACACAGATCAGATTCACTCCATAATCCTGGATAAACTGCAGGGAGTTTAAAACATCTGCTGCATTCCTTCCAAAACGTGACAGCTTAAACACCAGAATAAATGCCACTCCGTCACGTTCCTCGGACACATCCTGCAGCATCCTCTGAAACTCCGGTCTGCCCGTAATACTCTTTCCGGATTTACCAGCATCACAGTATTCCCTGCCCACTTCCATTTCTTGGAACTCCGCAAACTTCATCAGCCTTTCTTTCTGTGCCTCCAGACTGTAGCCGTCCACCTGCATTGTCGTAGAAACACGGATATAAATATAACATTTCTTTTTCACACTGCACTCTCCTTCCTGTACTCCACATCCTCATCCAGCATCCGGAAATGCTTCAAGGCATCCAGAATTAACACTTCCTTTTCCACCGGACAGACCGGCACATGATTCTTATTTTTAGCCGGCTTGTTATAAGCCTTTCCCACATCCAGACCATACTTCCGTTTTACCTGCGCAATATATAAGGAAGAAACATTCATTCCATGACATCTCCATCTTTAATCGTTCTACCAATAATAGTCATCAACTTATCATGATTTACTGTGTCAAAGAACTTTTCCAAGTCAATATCTACAATCCAGTCATTACCATCATTCATCATATCAAGTGCTGTTAGGATTGCTTGCTGTGCACATCTATTCGGTCTGAATCCGTAGCTATGGTCATGGAACTGTTCCTCATAGATTGGTGTTAAGACCTGTGCAATGGCTTGTTGTATGAATCTGTCTGTTACTGTTGGTACTCCCAGGTTTCTGACACCACCGTCTGGCTTTGGTATCTCCACTCTTCGTACTGGTTGAGGTTTATATTTTCTTGTCCTCAACTGTTCCTTGATAATTTCGCCGTTCTTTACAAGATGTTCTTTAAGTTCTGTGTACTTCATTCCGTCCACTCCCTCGGCACCTTTATTTCGTACGACTTGCAGATATGCTCTGTTGAGATTATCGCTGGACAGTATCTGCTTCATTAGACTACTTGTGTCCATGCGTTCTTTCCTTTCCGTCTCGCTTGATTTGACCACCCTTTTCCCGATTGGTTACGGCAGATGTTGTCATTTCTGCAATACGAGACATACTCAAACTTATTGATTGTTCGCCCCTTCGCTCCATCTCCATTACAGAGACTTCTTCGCTACTATGGGCTCGGCTGACTTCTCACAGTTCGTTGTTACTAGGCTAATGAAACCTCTGTGAGACCTCCACGCTTAAGGTGCACGCTCTTTCCTCTCATATATCCGCCACATTTACTCGGTTCCTACAAACGGCAACTTTACGGCTTTGTCTTATTTGGCAGACTTACCAAGCGGAACCTAGCCTCATATGTGATTTCTGTCCGTCGGACCAAGAGTTTGCTTACAGCTTCCTTCAGATTCTACCTTACGATAGACACCCTTGCTGTTCAGCTATACACTTCCTTGTCGCCTAGGCGTGTTCGGGACTTTCACCCGTTAGAGCGCGCCCATGGCGCGCAAACCAAAAATAAAGTTCCAGACTTATTATCTGAAACTTTATTATAAATCCAGCATCATTGCATTACTTCACACAACGGAAATATACCATAGAACCGTCAACATGGATATCCGTTTCTTTATATAGCTTTTGAAGGATATCTCTCAGCTCTTTCTCCGTCTGAAACGGTGGAGAAAACCACCCTTGCCCCTGATATAAAAACAGGCAATGAAATCGCCGCCTGGTTTCAAAACACGCCATATTTCATGAAATGCTTTTTGCTTATCAAGAAATACATGAAAACCATTCATACTGACAACGGTATCAACAGATTCATTCTCCATTTGCAGGTTTCCCACATCCCCCTGAATACATTTGATATGCGCATGACTACCAAGTCTTTTTCTGGCTTGATCAAGCATATCCATGCTGTAATCAATACAAGTAATATGTGCATTTTTCAGAGAACTCCATTTGTTTTCCGTAAATACAGCAGTTCCAACCAGAACATCAAGAAGCTTTCCTGAAAAGTCATCAGGAACATATGATAAAACTTTTCGTGCTATATCATTATCATCAGTGCCACTCCAAAATAACTTAATATACAGTTTGCTGAAAATATTTCTTTGCGTAAGAACATCGTCATATATATTTTTTGATGTTTCATAAGCATTTTGTATTTTGTCTGCCATATTACCCTCCAAATTTAATTTTAATTCTAAAAGCTTAAAACTATCGTTCTCTAATCTTCCTGACATTACGATTCATGAGGTGTCTTCCAATATGTCTATAAGCAAATGCTTTAAAGGCTGAAATTTCTTGATGATGTTCCTTCAACAGTTCATCTGGACAATCATAAACACCAAAATCCTGATTGATTCCCTCGCTCTGAATATAAGTATTGTTCCTATCAAACTCAATAATGAGATTTCTGAAATCCTTGACTGCTACTCCATAACCGCAAAATGCACCTGTACATTCCGAATTTTGTTCCTGTAACTTCTTTATGTAGGTTTTATCCAAAATGAAAGCTTCCAGTTCGTACCACTGATTTTCGAAATTAATTTCTACCCAGCTATGGAAAATACTTTTTGGAGCATTACGGTAAACAAACCCGGTCATAGCCCCTTTCTGCAATCTTTTATCAATCGTAAAACCATGTACTCTGCATGGAATATTGCAGGCACGTAAAAGTGCCATAAATAAAGTTCCTTTTGTATTACATTGTCCATAACCATCTGCAAGTACTTTTGAAGCTGAAATTCCGTCATCAATATTATATCCAAATAAAACATCATCTCTTACATAGTTGTAGATTGCCTTAATCCTTTCAAATTCACCCATTTCCTTCCATTTCATATTTTGAATAAGATTTTGAATTGCCGGATTAGAAAAATCAACCATTCGTGTTTCCCTAAGATACTTATCTTTCATTTCCTATCGCCTTTCCCATAGGTTTTCTCACAACACAATGCATTCGCATACCTTTACGAATTTCAAATTTTTCTACTTTTAATCCTGCTTTTTTGCAACATTTTATGACCACATCTCTTGTTGGCACTTGGACATCTCCATGTCCGCATATATTTGCCAACGGCATTTCCAATGTATTCATTAGCCATACCAATACTTTATTGTCACTGGTCACATCTCTAAGAACCAACCTTCCATTTGGGCGAAGACATCTTTTCACACTGTCAAAAAATGCCTGTGGATCCGGATAATCTTTCTTGCACATTTCGTAAATACCAGCATGGCTACTTTCATATCTTCCTGCTGCTTTTGTAAATTCTTTAATTGACAATTTTTTATATTCTTCATTTTTCATGCTTTTTTCTCCAATCACTGTACCTTTTTCGACTTGCATCCGCATTTCTTCATTTTTTTCATATAAGAATAAAACTGCTTATTCTCATAAGAATCATTCCTCTCCTCTTACCCCAGCGCCACATCCAAGATCATCATCAAACTAAATCCAAGTGCAAAGAAAAGCGTACCGATATTCGAGTGCTGTCCCTGAGACATTTCCGGAATTAGTTCTTCAACCACGACATATAACATAGCTCCTGCTGCAAAGCTGAGTAAATATGGTAATGCCGGGATTACCAGCTGTGCGACAAGAATCGTCATTACTGCTCCAATCGGTTCAACGACTCCTGAAAGTACACCTCCCAGAAATGCCTTTCTCTTACTTTCACCCTCTGCCCTAAGCGGCATGGATATAATCGCTCCTTCTGGAAAATTCTGGATAGCAATTCCAAGTGATAAAGCAAGTGCACTTGTTGCTGTAATCTGTGCATTTTCAGCAAGAAATCCTGCATACATTACACCAACTGCCATACCTTCAGGGATATTATGTAATGTAACTGCCAACACCATCATCGTAGTACGGCCAAGTTTGCTTCTCGGTCCCTCTGCCTGATCACTTCCAACATGAAGATGTGGAATCAAATGATCAAGTGCGAGTAAAAACAATATACCAATCCAGAACCCAACAACTGCCGGAACAAACGATAAAGTTCCCATATTCTCAGATTGTTCAATTGCCGGAATCAGAAGACTCCAGATTGAAGCAGCAACCATTATACCTGCTGCAAACCCTGCAAGTGCACGTTGCAGTAACTTGCTAAGTGTTTTTCTCATAAAAAACACGCATGCTGCACCTAGCGTTGTTCCAACAAATGGAATCAGTATACCTTCAAAAACATTCATTAGCATTATGTATTCCTCTGTATAGTCAAAAGTACTTTCACATCGTTCTATTGTTAGTTTTAGCTAACTGCTATGTATAAAAGAAACCGTGCGAAAAGCAAACTGTAATTTCACACGGTTTTACTTATGTTTAAGTATATCACTTACGAAATCATATAACAATATAATTCTTTTAACAATTTACAAGAGAAAGATCATCCATGTATGCACGATCTGCAAAAATCTCAGATGCTGTGCGAAGTCCCTTGCTCTCAGCGATATCACCAAGAACTGCTCCTGCACAGTAATAAACGATCAGATTTTTGTCATACTCGCAGATTGCCTCACAGATCGCTGTGGAAATATCCTCGTCATACTGGCAGGCATTCCCCATTGCTCCATGAGGAGCGACATGCTGAAGCTTCATTCCGTAGCTCTTGGTAAATGCAGCCAGTGCTCCGATCTGGTATCTGACGTAATTCTTAACTTCATCATGAAAGAGAACCATCTTTCT
>ENA-OQNT01000192-OQNT01000192.1-human-gut-metagenome-genome-assembly--contig:-NODE-192-length-15563-cov-3.666364_pt1 | contig 15563 bp, 16 predicted proteins | sample MGYA00242634_ERZ504890 | MGnify/ENA primary metagenome ERZ504890 (study PRJEB26092, sample SAMD00036379) | human gut metagenome | host: Homo sapiens | study: EMG produced TPA metagenomics assembly of... | reverse complement strand
ACAACATTTAAGTCTTTTCTAAAATGTAACTCACATTGGTAAGCCGTATGCCTTAATAGGGCACGTATGGTTTGATAAGGGGCGGTAGAATTTAAACTCTATCGCCTACTTTCTTGTTAGATTTTTGATTTTAAAATAGGAAAAAATTAAATAGTCATTTATAATGAAAATGTTAATATGAGGAGGTCATACTATGAATCAACTTCTTCAAGAAAAAAGAGATGCCGAAAATTTTTTGCGATTAATAGCACCTAAATATGCAGCGGTTTATATTTTAGATCGAAGTACAGATACTTTTCGTGATATTTTAGCTCCAGAAGCATTTCGTGCTTTTGCCAAAGACACAAAAGGTTTATATTCAGATGCGATGCAATTATATCGAGATCATTATGTAGCTTGTGATTATCAAGAAGTGATTGATCGAGTCTTGGACTATGATTATGTATATAATATTTTGTCTTCTGGAAATCAAGTGAATGTTACGTATCGTAAAAAGGATGGTACCTTGATTCGTCTGAAAATTGATCGGTATTCAGATAATGATGAGAATACTTCTATATGGGTATATACAAACGAAGATAGTGAAGATGCGCTATACGGTGAGTTAGGTGAGGCTCGTTACCGCATTCGGTTTGATGATAATGAAAGGCCAGTAGAGTTTATAGGTAGTGAGAGTCTATCTGAGATGCTTTATGGATTTAAAGGTGAGACGCATATTTCGTGTTCTATGCTTTGGAATCATATGCATCCTCAAGATATTGATGTTGTTAAAGAAGAGTTTAAAAACATTCATGATACGAGGGATTCAACCGCAACATATGAGGTAGAGTATCGTCTTCAGAATAAAGATAAACAATATCGTTGGTATCGTGCGATTGGAAAGCCTGTTTTAAATGAAAAAGGAAAAATAGTACGTGTTTGTGGATTTCTTATTGATATTCATAAGCATAAGGAAAAAAACCTTCTTCAACAGCGTTTTATTTCTGGTTTAAGTCATGAATATGTCACGGTATGGGTAATCAATCATGATTTAACGGTTGAATTGTATCAACAAACACAAAAAGGTAATCATATTGCTCAAGATGCAATTGAAAAGTTTGCCAAAACAAATAATTATCAAAAGAGCATGGAGAAATATGCTTCAGAATATGTTTGTGAAGAAGATCGAGAAGATTTTTTAAGAAATGTGAATTATCGTGTCGTTCGTGAACGAATCAAGACAGAAAAAGTATATCCGGTTGTTTTTCAAAGAAAATTTAATGGAAAAATAGATTATTTCCAGGCTTGTTTTGCGCAGATTTCGGATGAGACAGATGATTTTGTGTTGGGCTTTAAATTGGTGAATGACATTGTTGAACATGAAAAAGAAAGAAATGACCGGTTAGAAGAAGAAAAACAAATTCTAGAAAGTCTAAGTTCTGACTTTACGGCTATTTATTATTTAGAAGTTAACAGTGGTAAATTTGAACCTGTTCATATTCAGGATGAAACCAATGCGAGTGAATTAATAAGAAGTTATTCAGGGTATAAAGATTTTTACGAATATACTTATCAATATGCGATGCGTTATATTCCTAAGGAGGAGCAGGCTGAGTTTTTATGGTGGTTTTCTCGTGATAATTTAAAATCTTTGTTGAAAACACAAGTGAGTCTTACACAGAATTATCGTACTTATCCAAATGCGCAGAATCATCAATATTTTGAAACGAAAGTTGTTAAGGTAAGTGAAGATGAAGAGTCGTGTCACGCATTATTGGGTTTTCGTTATATTGATGATATTATCAAAAAAGAAAAAGCGACGCAGAAAAGGTTGCAGAATGCTTTAGAGGAAATAAAGAGGAGTAATGAAACGATTTCTACAATTGCGAAAAGTTATAGTTCGATTTATAAAGTTGATTTTGAAACAGATATATATGAAAGAATTTCAGGAAGTGACATAATTCCTAAAACGGGGTGTGCATCTGAAAAAATATTTGACGTATGTGAACAAGAGGTTGCACCGGAATATCGAAATATTATCCATCAATTTGCGAATATAGAAACATTAACTTCACGATTTGAAAAAGAAGAGGATGTTTTAGCGGAATATCGAATGGTGGATGGCAACTGGCATAAATTGCGTATTATTGTTTCCAAAAGAAATGCGAATGGAAAAGCGACTCAAGCCATTGCGACAATTCGTACAATTAGTGAGACAAAGCGTAAAGAATTAAATTTATTCTTTGAAGCAGAACAGGCAAAGCGAGAGGCAAAAATAAAAACGCGATTCTTACAGAGTATGTCTCATGATATGCGTACGCCATTAAATGGTATTGCGGGTATGCTTCATATTGCAGATCAAAATCCAAAGAATTTAGAGCTGCAGAAAATCACAAGAAATAAGATTCATCGATCGTTAAATTATTTGATTTCTTTGGTCAATGATGTTTTGGATATGAATGATTTAGAAAGTGATCATTTTACAGAGGAAGAAGTTGATTTTGATATTACTGAATTATTGGGTAATATTAATATTGATGGACAACAATTAGCACAAGAAAAGAATATTCAATATATTTTGGATTGGTATGAAGGTCAATTGAGTCATTCAAGGTTTAGAGGATATCCAATATATCTTTCACGAATACTATCGATAGTTGTACAAAATGCTGTTAAGTTTACACCGGAAAACGGAGAAATCCATGTATGGATGAATGAGAAATGTTTAGATGATTCGACATCGCTTTTAGAATTTAGATGCAAAGATAATGGTATCGGAATGAGTAAAGATTTTATTCAACATGCCTTTGATTTATTTGCGCAAGAAAATAGTTCTAGTAGATCCACATATCAAGGTACAGGTCTTGGCTTGCCTATTGCCAAAAAGCTTGTGGAGTATATGCATGGAAATATTCAATTGGAAAGTGAAAAGGGTGTTGGAACTACGGTTTCGATTCAGATTCCTTTTAAGTTGGGAAAGCCAATTGAAAACAAAATAATAGGCATCAACAAATATCGTTAGAAGGTTTATGTGTGCTTGTGGCAGAAGATAACGATTTGAATATGGAAATCGTTGAATATATGTTAGAACGTAATGGTATTCGGGTTGTATGTGCAAAAGATGGTCAAGAGTAATAGATTTATTTGAAAAGAGTGAAGAAAATAAATTTGATTTTATTCTTATGGATATCATGATGCCAAAAATAAATGGTTTAGATGCGACAAGAAAGATTCGTGCATTAAAACGATTGGATGCAAAGACAATTCCAATTATTGCGATGAGTGCGAATGCGTTTGTAGAAGACATAATGAATAGCAAGATAGCAGGTATGAATATGCATTTGGCTAAGCCTTTGGATGAAACAAAGTTAATCAATGCTTTAAAACAATGTAAAAAGGGTGAAGAGTAAATTCTCTTCATCCTTTGTTTTAGTATTCTTCTTTTGTCGGAATTTCAGCCGGCTTATTTAAGATGTACATAAGGGATGTTTTTTTTGTATAGATGTATAAATATTGCGAGAAGTTGACGAAATATAGATTTCTTTGAATTTCCATAAATCCTCCTAGTATAAAGTAATATCAAAACTCGCAATACATTATACTTAAAAAAGATGTGCATTACACACATCTTAATCTTTATTTGTTTGTGCTGGGATTTCAGCCGGCTTATTTAAGATATACATAAATTCTTCACCTGTAATTGTTTCTCTTTCATATAAGAATTTGGCAAGTTCATGTAACTTCATCTTGTTGTCTTCTAGAATTTGATAAGCCTCATCATGTGCTTTTTTAATTAATGCGATGGTTGCCTCATCAATCTTAGTCGCTGTTTCATTTGAACAAGCTAAAGATGTATCACCACCTAAATATTGGTTGTTTACAGTTTCTAAAGCTGTCATACCAAATTCATCCGACATTCCGAGTCGTGTAATCATGGCTCTAGCAAGTTTTGTGGCTTGTTCAATGTCGTTGCTCGCTCCACTTGTGATGGAGTTGAAAATCAATTCTTCAGCACAACGACCACCTGTATACACCATGATTTTTTGGAAAGCTTCTTCTTTTGATAGTAAGTTTTGTTCGTTTTCTTCTACTTGCATAGTATATCCCAAAGCCCCTTTTGTACGAGGGATAATTGTGATTTTATGAACGGGAGCCGTGTTTTTACATTTAGCAGCCACTAGTGCATGACCAATTTCATGATAAGAAACGATCATTCGCTCTCGATTTGAAATGACAGCCCCTTTCTTTTGTTCACCGGCAATAACGATTTCAATGGCTTCTTCTAAGTCTTTTTGCACCACTGTTTTACGATGGTCACGAACCGCTAATAAAGCTCCTTCATTAATGATGTTGGCAAGTTCTGCACCACTAGCTCCTGCACTAGCTCTAGCGATCACGTTAAAGTCAATGTTGCTTGAGCATTTAATGTCTTTGGCATGTAATTTAAGAATGGCTTCACGACCGGCAAGATCAGGAAGTTCAACTGGAATTCTTCTGTCAAATCGACCAGGACGCGTTAAAGCAGGATCTAATGAGTCAGGACGGTTTGTAGCCGCAAGCAATACAACGCCTTTGGAACCATCAAATCCATCCATTTCGGCAAGCAATTGGTTTAATGTTTGTTCACGCTCATCATTACCATTCATGCCTGCACCATCACGTTTTTTACCAATGGTATCAATTTCATCAATAAATACAATACATGGAGCTTTTTCACGAGCTTGTTTAAATAGGTCACGCACTTTGGCAGCTCCTCTACCGACAAACATTTCTACGAATTCACTACCTGAAATCGAGAAGAATGGAACGCCAGCCTCACCCGCAACGGCTTTGGCAAGTAATGTTTTACCTGTTCCAGGAGGACCTACTAATAAGGCTCCTTTTGGCATCTTAGCACCAATCTCTTTATATTTAGCTGGATTGTTTAAGAAGTCTACAATCTCTTGTAGGTTTTCCTTCGCTTCTTCTTGTCCTGCAACATCCTTGAATGTTTTTCCCGTTTGTTCACCGACATAGACTTTGGCATTGCTCTTTCCTAGATTGCCTAGACCAAAACCAGAGCCTTGTGAAAATGACATTTGATCATCTCCGCCCATTTTCTTTTGCATACGCTTAAACATCCATGATCCAAATGCCCAGAAAATGATTAATGGTAAGAAAAAGGAAATTAAACTTGATAGAATTGGATTCATTTGTTCTTGATAGACTTGTCCAAATTTAGCTCCGGATTTATCCAAACGATTGACTAAATCTGAATCATTCATAACACCTGTTTTATAGGTTTTATTCTGTTGAGTCTTTCTTTAAAGTGTAATAAATATTGTGATCTTCAATTTGAACGGTATCAATCTTCTTTTCTTCAATTTTATTTAAGAAATCTGAGTAATTGGTTGTTTCAAGTTTAGATTGTTGAAACATAGGGAATACGATAAAGTTTAAAGCCATAATGACAATCAATATAATTGTGTAATATCTGTATAAAGGCTTCTTTTGTTTATTCATGAGTGTTCCTCCTTATGAAATTGATTACATTATACACCTTATTAGCACTTTCGCAAGTAGAGTGCTACATGTTCCATAATTCCACATAATTTAAAAGAAAAACTCACATACATGCCAATATATGTGAGTGTAGGAGAGATAAATGTTATTTTGAATCTAAAGTACCAAATAATCCAGTGGGAATGTTTGGATTAAGTAAAGTCGCCATTATGGTGTGAATACAGAATATATGCTTCGTGGAGGCAATTGTTTAGGAATCTACTTCAACTTATGATTCAACATGATTTTAATGTAGTAACACAAGAAGATGTATTTAAAATCATGAATTCTAAGAGCATAAACTTATCTAGATAAAGTAAAAACAGGTCTAACCTATGTAAGGGGACCTGTTTTGTTTTTTTCAGTTAACAAAAAGGAAAGCTTAGCACCATATTCTATTTCTTCGATGGTTCCAAAGGCGGATAATAAAGTATCTTTAGCACAAATTATTCCATGTTTTTCTAAAATATATGTATCGTTGTTTTCTTCCAGGGAGTTTTCAACTGCTGAGAATAATTCTTTTGATCCAGGTGGAAAATAATCTATATATTTTAATTTTTCATTCTTGAGCTTCATATAAGGTGTATCAATATGTGAATGATTATTATAACTTAATAAAGTAGTATAAAAACTATGTGTATGAATAATTGCTTTATATGTTTCATTTGAATTATATAAAGCTAAATGCATAATATATTCTTTGCTAGGTTTATTAAATAATATATTTCCATTTAAATCAGTTATGGCAAAACTATCCATATCTAATTTTCCAAGACAACTTCCACTTTTTGTGATATACATTTTTTTGTTATGAAGAAAGCTAATATTACCTGTAGTACCTGTAATGATTCTATGCTGAAATAATGCTTTTGCAATCCAAATAGCTTCTTCATATTTTGATTTTAATACATCGTCCATATTTTATTCCTCCAAGGCCTCTAAAAAGAATTCTTTATTTCCAAAATTTCCTGATTTCAAAATTAAATGAAAATTCGGTTGATGTGTTGGAATTAATGTAGGAACGCCAGGTGCAATTTCTTTTCCAATATAAAATGAAGTGAAATTTAACACAGATGTAATAGCTCCGGATGTCTCTCCTCCCGCAACAATTAGTCGATTATAGGCGTTTTTATAAGCAAAAGCACCTAATTTTGAGAGAAGAGATTCTATTTTTTTTGCGTTAGAGTAGAATGTAGAATCTCTGTTTGCGTTGGTTAAATCTCCAAAGACAGCATTACTATAAAATAGGATTTCACTTCCCGATTCTTGAATGTAAGAATAAAGTTCTTCGATATTAGAATTTGGGTTGATAGCGTAGGAAGTTTTGCCTTTATTTATCCATGATTCAATTTGTGATTTTGTAGCTTTAGAACAACTTCCACATAATACAATTGTTTTTGTAGCAGTTTTTGCAGAAAAAACATGTTCATTATTGTGAAATTGGAATAAGTGTTCGAGTAAACCACTTCCACCGCTAAAAAGATAATCGTTATGGAATAACTTAACAATATGTTGCGCATCATCGATATTTACATAATCAGGAATGATATAATGTTTATCTCTATCTGGACAATTATCATAATAAGAATCAAATGATTTTCTATTCATAATCAGGCAAGGATATCTGCTTTGTTCTTTCATTAAATTTGGAATGTATGAATCCCACATAGGGTTTAGAGGATGATTTTTTAATGGACTTTCCGCTAACTTTATGCCATTTACATATAAGATACCGTTTTCAACTGTTCTTCCATTTTCTGGCAATGAGGGACAAATAATACATCTATTTAAATGGTAGTACTCAAGTAGAAAATCTAATATAGGTCCTATATTTCCTTTAGGAGTAGAATCAAATGTGGAACAATATTTATAGTATAAGTGTTTAACAGGATGTGATTTTAAATATTCGCAAACCTGCTTTACGGATTCTATTGCTTCATTTTTAGGGATACTACGTATTTTTAATGCAAATACCAAACAATCACATTCTACTTGTTTGTGTGGTATTTTTGTTACTAGAACAACTTTTGCATTTTTCTTTTTAAAAAACTAGCCGCATCAGCTCCACCGGTAAAATCATCTGCTATAACAGCTAACTTCATTTTTGTGGAAGAAACTGTGTTAAATCTGTTTCTTCATCATACACTCGCAACATTTCTACATCTTTGATTTCCATAATCATTAAATCAACAGTAGTTAATGTGGGTGTATATCCTTTGACAATATGGCCACCCAATACTGTTCCATTTTGATCGCACATAGTTGCATGAAAGTGAGTGTCGTATTTATTATTATTTTGACAAACAACGCCCGTACCATTTAGAAATTCAATAGGACCTTCTTTAGTCATAATTTCTCCATATCCTGCTTTTACTTTAGCTGTTGTTTTAGGAACTAAATACATATATCCACATTTTTTAAAACTACCAAAACAAGAAACATAAGCATATTTTATTTGATTGCTTTTGCAAATTTCTTCGATTCCTTCAATTAAATCAGTATCAGGCAATAATCTAGCAGCAACTACTTTTCCTGCATTTCCACAAGCTTCTTTAAAACGTATCATATTTAATTTCTCCTTACCAAGCTTTATCTGCTTGATCAAATAAACGTACATAATGTTCTAACTTATCTGAATATCCTTTAATAAATGAAGGCATTAATTCCCATTTATCAAATTTAGGATTTTGAATGAATTTTGCAAGTGTATCTCTTCCGGCAACAACAAGTTCAGTTGCTAAATTCACTTTTTGGATACCACTATGAACAGCTTTTTTTAAATTGGCATCGCCCGTACCTGATCCTCCATGCAATACTAATGGAGTGTCTGGGCAAAGCTCCACAATCTTTGCTAAACGATCAAAGTCAATATGTGGAACACCACTATATCGACCATGAGCAGTTCCAATTGCAACAGCCAAACAGTCTACTCCTGTTTCTTTAATAAATTGTGAGGCTTCTTCAGGTACAGTAAGATTAGAAATTCCATCTGTGTCATATTGTTCGCCTTGACCAACATGTCCTAATTCAGCTTCAACACTGATATTTAATTCATGACACATTTTTACCACTTCTTTAGTTTGGGCTACGTTTTCTTCGTAAGGTAAACTTGAACGATCAACCATGATAGATGTAAATCCTGAGCGAATTCCTAAAATCATATCATGATAGTTTTTCCCATGATCTAAATTAATGGCGATTGGCACAGTTGAGCGAATAGCTAAATCTCTACAAAAGTTTACTAGCCATGGAATGTCTGGATGTACCCATGAATTAATGTCTATAATCATAGGGGCATTGCATTTTTCTGCAACGCGTACGACAGCTCTAGCCATATCTTCATTTTGAATATTTGGTGCAGTAACTCCATAATTGTTCTCTTTGGCATGGAGTAAAATTGCTTTCATTGTTACAAGCATATTATTCAATCTCCTTATGAAATATATTTTTATGGATTAGCTAATTCCATTCTCAGTATAAAAATAAATTCCACATATGTCAATAAAAAAAGAAATGAAAGAAATAATATTTCATCTCTTTATAGCTTTGTTTCACTTAATAAAAGCTCGACTTCATTTAGATTTTGGGATTGTTCATAGTTTTTGTCAAAAAGAAGATAATTCTTAACGACATAAATTAGAGCATCATTTAAAGCAATTTCTAACAGGTGAGAATCAGCACGTAACTTTTTGATTTATTACCTCATTTGTATCGTTAATTTGAAGAATACAGTCTGTCTTTTTTTGAAAACTCTTTATTCAAAGAAGATGTAATAATTAGAATCTTCATGCCTTTTTTTCGGCTAAAGATATTGATTTTAAAACTTGTTTAGATGCACCGGAACGAGTAATGGCAATTAGTAAATCATCTTTTTGACCTAATGCAATGTGATTATAATATTGTTCTGGCTGATTTGAATACGTACAAGCTTGTCCATTTCTTTCTAGACGAAATCCTAAATCTATTGCAACTGGAATGGTGTTTCCAATACTAGTGATGTGGCAAATACGAGCATTTTGAATTAATTTTGCTGCTTTGACTAATTGTTCTGTGGTAATCATATTTGATAAAGATTGAATACGATTTGCACATGAACTAAATATTTTTTCACTCGTTAGTAAAGGTTGATTACTCAAAATATCTTTATCTTTTTTGCTTATGTCATTTGAAAGAAGTAATCTCATTTGAAAGTATCCGTTGTATCCTAAATGTTTAGCCATTCTTACAACGGAAGATTCACTTGAATTTGAATTTGTAGCCAATTCTGAGATGTTTAAAAAGATAACCTCGTTTAAATGTTCAAGAATATATTGTGCCACTTTTTTTTCAGCTGGGAATAGGGAGTCAAAGTTAACTTTTATATTGTCTATAACGGAAGATTGTATAATATGCATAAAATTCCTCTTTTCATGTAATATAATTAGCAATATAAAAACGGTTACATTAGCAAGCCATATTATTTGCTAATTTTTATATAGTATATCATACTATATATGATTGATTTTGGCTTAATGTGGAAATTACTTTGTGGAAATCATCATGAATGTGGAAAAATAAATGTGGAAACACGAATCGGATGAATAAAAGCTCGATTTATATACAGCGCTTACATTTTTTATTATGATGTACCTGTCAAAAGACATAGGGATCAAAAGAAAGGAGGGTACGTCATGAAATTAAAAATGGTAGGTCTTGGTAAAATGGGCTTAAATCTTGCATTGAATATGAAAGAACACGGTGTAGATGTTGAAGGATTTGATGTTAATGAAGAAGCTCGTAAAAAGGCTGAATCAGAAAACATTAAGACGTACGCATCTTTGGAGGATGTTGCTTCTAAAGATGAAAAAAATGTGATTTGGGTAATGTTACCTGCTGGAAAAATTACAAATTCTGTATTGCTTCAATTGGTAGAGTTGTGTAAAGCAAATGATATTGTAATTGATGGAGGGAACTCAGATCATAGAGATAGCTTGAAAACAGCGCATTTGATGGAAGAGAAAGGTATTTACTTCTTTGACATTGGAACAAGCGGTGGAGTTTATGGAGCAAGACATGGAGCAAGCTTTATGTGTGGAGGAGATCCAGATGTATTTAAAAATGAGCTTCAAAAAATGTTGGAAAGTATTGCTACTACAAACGGATGCTTGTACACAGGAAAAACTGGAAGCGGTCACTATTTGAAAATGATTCACAATGCAATGCTATATGGATATATGCAAACATTAGGTGAAGGATTTGAATTGTTGGAAAAGAGTGAATTTGATTACGATTTACAAAATGTCGCAGATTCTTTGAGCAAATCAAGTGTAATTCGTGGATGGTTACTTGAACTTGCTGCGGATGCATTCAAGAAAGATCCAGATTTATCAAAAATTAAAGGTGTTGTTGGAGCAAGTAAAACAACAGGTTGGACAATTGAATCCGCTTGTGAATTAGGTGTGCCAATTCCAGTAATCTCAACATCATTAATGATGCGTTTACGTTCAAAACAAGATGATTCATTCTCGGCTAAAGTGATTGCCTCTTTACGTGATGAAGTAGGAGGTCACAAAGCTCAGTCAAAGTAAAGGAGTGCCTATGTGGTTTTATAAGATTGAAAAAGAAGGAAAAGATATACATGTTACATGGAATACAACAATGACATATTTAAAAAATACTTTTGGATTTGTTGGTATTGTAGCTTGTCTGTTTAATGTAGTATGGTTAGCAACCATTTGTTTAGGAACCTTAGCTATAGCTTTAGCATATTATGTATATCGTTATGGTGATTTGGTTAAAATTCTACATGGCTTAGAACGTAAAGATATATTGAAATATACTGGTAGTCAGTACTCGTTCAAAAATCCATTAATAGTAACTATCCCTCGGGTGAATAGTTTATGAATAGACAAGAAGAATTAATACGAATTCTTTTGAAATCAGAAAAGCCACGTACTACGACGGAATTAGCTGAAATGTTGGATGTAAGTAGTCGAACAATTCGGTCTGATTTAGAAAAAATTGAAACGGAATTACTGGTTCATCATTTGTGTCTTGAAAAGAAGCCTCATGTAGGTGTTTGGATTCAAGGAGCAAAAGAGGATAAGGTTGCATTATTTTTAAATGAGGCTCAACAAAATAGTACAGTAAATACATATTCAAAAGAATATAGAATAGGTTGTATATTAGTACAAATTTTACTTGGAAATAGCAAAATTTATCCTGATAAATTCGCAGATGAATTATATGTAAGTCGTTCTACTATCGAAAAAGACTTATCTGTAGTTGCTCGATGGTTAAAGAAGCATCAGTTGGAATTATCTAAAAATGCAAACAATGGATTGTATGTTAAAGGTAGCGAAGAAAATATTCGAAATGCAGTTGGAAGTCTAGCTAATGATTTAAATACTTGGAATTTATCTATTGAATCATTCTTGGAAACATATTTAAATGTAGATTTTAAAAAAATTGAAGATATTGTATCTGAATGGAATGAAAAATATGGAATGAATTTAAATGAGATGAACATAAATAACTTGGCATTTCATGCTTCAATCATGGTAATTCGTATTCTTAAAAACAAAGAATTAGAAATGTTGGATTGTGATGAATTGCAAGAAGAATCTCATTCTTATAAAAAAGAATTTGAACAATTAATCTATGAACTATCAGAGTATATTCATTGTGATATTCCAAAAGCTGAATCAAACTACTTGTTAATGCATTTATTTGGAATGTACTTAAATGAACCAGCTTTTATTAAAAATGATTTCTTAAGTGATTTAAGAACATTGGCGGAAAATATAAGTGATGATTTTATTTGTAATCTGGATAAAATAGTTGCTTTAAATTTAAAACAAAATAAAATGTTCAAACAATCATTAGTTTTACATTTGTTGCCAACAGTGTACCGATTAAAATATGGATTTAATTTATACAATCCATTATTAGGAGAAATAAAAACAAATTATGCAGGATCTTTCTTGCTGGCTAAAATTATTAATTCTTCATTTAGAAAAATTTTTAAATGTGACAGTTAGTGAAGAAGAAATAGCATATGTTGCTTTACATATTTCTTTGGCTGTAAATCAACCGATGGAAAAACAACAAGTTGCGATAGTTTGTACAATGGGTGTTGGAGTTTCTAGATTCTTATCTGTTAAATTACAGGAGAATTTTCCAAATGTAACATTTATTCATTGTTCGTCAGAAGATTCGCAAGCAATTGAAAATTGTAATTACATTTTATCAACTGTAAAATTAAGCGTTTCTAAACCTTATTTACAAATTAATCCTTTATTAAATGAGACGGATATACAAAGAATAAGGACTTTCATTTATGGAAACCCAACAGTTAATAAAAATAACTTCTCACTTCAAACGGTGATGATTGAACATGGCTATACAGATCGATTAACAGTTTTGCAGGAAATGACAAAGCGCTTGCAACTATGTGGAGCTGTTACTCCTTATTTCTTAGAGAGTGTATTAAAAAGAGAGACAATGGGATCTACAGAAGTCGGTAATGGAATCATCTTAACACATGGATTCCATGAAGCAGTGAAAAGAACACAAATTGCTTTTTACAAATTAGATAATCCGATTTTTTGGAATACACAAAAAGTAAACTTTGTAGTTTTGCTTGCTGTGGCAAAAGTAGATGCAAAAAACGTAATGCAAATGAGTTGGTTGTATAAAACGTTAAATAGCGAATCAATAATTGAACAAGTACATAAATGTAGTTGTGAAAAAGAATTGTATGAATTGTTAATCAATGCAAGTAAAAATAATGAATAAAATGAAAGGTTAATTGTATGAATTTGATAGAAATTTTAGATGTCAATTTAATTGATTTAGAATTGGAAGCATCTAGTAAAGATGAGGTTATTCATCAATTATGTTCATTGCTTTATGAAAATGGAAGAGTAAAGGACTTAGAAAAATTCAAAGAAGCAGTATATGAAAGAGAACAAATTGGTGAAACAGGAATGGGAAATCAAATAGCTATTCCTCATGGTTTAACAGATCAGGTAAACAAAGCAAGTGTCGCGATTGCTAAAGTTAAAAATCCTGTGGAATGGGAAAGCTTAGATGATCAGCCAGTTCGATTGATTTTCTTATTAGCTGCTCCAACAAATGAATTGGAAAAAACACATTTACAAATGCTAGCACAACTTGCAAGTGTATTAGCATATAAAGAGCATGTGGATGCTTTGATGGAATGTGAAACGAAAGAACAATTCTTTGAATTGTTTGAATCATATTTTGATGAATTTACAAAAAGAAAAGAGGAAAATAAATAATGAAAATCGTAGGAATTACTTCATGTACTTGTGGTATTGCACACACATATATGGCAAGAGAAAAATTGCTTGAAACAGGTAAAAAGCTAGGATGGAGCGTAAAAATTGAAACTCAAGGAAGTGGTGGAATTGAGTTTGCATTAACTGATCAAGATATTCAAGAAGCAGATTGCGTTTTATAGCTACTGATGTTGCAGTTTCTGGAACAGAACGTTTTAAGGGAAAACCAGTTGTTAAGGTTCCTGTTTCAACAGCAATTAAATCACCGGAACATTTATTAAAGAAAATTGAAGAAAAATTAAGCGCAAAAAAGTAAAAAACGAATCTTCATTGAAGATAAAAGAAACTTTAGGCGAGCACCTTTTAATTGTTCTTCACATAAAATACGTTCTTTGGTTAATTTAACCAAGTTCATTATATATGAATAGAGCATGTCCTTCAATGAAAATATAAGTGAATAATAAATAATATAGGAGAGTAAAAAATGTTTAAAGATGTTTTTAAAAATTTTAAAAGCCATTGTATGACAGGTATCTCGTATATGATTCCAGTCATTGTAATTGGTGGATTCTGTACGGCAATCGCACGTTTATGTGGAAATGTTGATGTACAAGGCACATTAGGGTATGCATTTATTCAGCAGGTAATGCAGCATTTGGATTAATGATGTCAGTATTATGTGCAGGTATTGCTTATTCAATTTGTGGTAAACCAGGTATTGCACCAGGTGTGGTTGCAGGTTATTTATCAACACAAGTAAAAGCTTCATTCTTAGGTGCTTTAATTTGTGGATTCTTGATTGGTATGATGATTCTTTGGATGCAAGAAAAATTCCCAGATTCAAAAGCTTTGAAATCTATGTATCCAATCGTTATTTATCCAGTATTATCAGGAATCGTTGCTACATTATTGATTATGTTTGTCTTTGGACCACCTTTAGCAGCTTTAACTCAAATTATTGTTGATTTCTTTATGGGAATGAATACTGGATCTAAATTTATTCTAGGATTCTTGATGGGTTGTATGACTGGATTTGACATGGGAGGTCCTGTTAATAAGATTTGTTTCTCAGTAGTAAGTGCATTTGCTGCTAGTGGTGTTTGGGGACCTGCTGCTGGTAAAAATGCGGCTGCCATGGCTCCACCTTTAGGAATGGCTATCTCTGCTTTGATTTTAACTCCAAAGAAATATACTGCAGAAGAAAGAGAAGATGCAAAAGTTGCTATCGCAATGTCATTATGTCAGGTAACAGAAGGTGCTTTACCATTCGCATTTAATGATCCTAAACGAGTTATTCCAGCAGTTACAATTGGATCTGGAGTTGCTCATGGATTGGTTTTAGCTTGGGGAGTAACATGTCCGGTATTACATGGAGGTGTATTCTCAATTCCATTAACTAGTAATCCATTGTTATGGGTTGTAGCTTACTTAATTGGTGCTTTGGTTACAGCAGTTATCGTATCTGTTTTAAAACCAGCTAGACCAGTAGAAGCTGAATCTGAAGACGAAGAATTGAAAGTTGATTTCGATATTGAAATTGGATAAATCAAACCAATTCGCAGTAAAATAATAAAAAAATGAAAGCTGCGTTTATGCAGCTTTTCTTATACCCAAAAATAGACAAAAAGAGGAGAAAAATCATGAAAATTGTTAAGAAAAAACTAGATGACATGTACCGTTGCTATTGTGCAAGTAACATATATTTTGATGGTCAAAACCATATTTTATTGGCAAGTGAAGATCCAGATGTCGCATGTAATA
>ENA-OQNT01000187-OQNT01000187.1-human-gut-metagenome-genome-assembly--contig:-NODE-187-length-15801-cov-3.009060_pt1 | contig 15801 bp, 20 predicted proteins | sample MGYA00242634_ERZ504890 | MGnify/ENA primary metagenome ERZ504890 (study PRJEB26092, sample SAMD00036379) | human gut metagenome | host: Homo sapiens | study: EMG produced TPA metagenomics assembly of... | reverse complement strand
GGCTATGGTCGATGCTTCCAGCGTCATTCAGGGCTACATCAAGAAGGGCTATACCGTGACCGGCGAGACCTACGAGGAGCTGGGCAAGGCAATGGGCGTTGATGAGGCTGCTTTTGCCGAGACCATGAAGACTTGGAACGGCTATGTTGAGGCCAAGAATGACCCCGACTTTGGCCGCACCAGCTTTGCAAACCCGCTGGATACTGCTCCGTACTATGCAATCAAGGTCACTGCTGGTGTGCACCACACCATGGGCGGCCTGACCATCAACACCAACACCGAAGTCCTCAAGGAGGACGGCACTGTGATCCCTGGCCTGTTTGCAGCAGGTGAGGTCACTGGCGGTGTGCACGGTGCAAACCGTCTGGGCGGCAACGCTGTTGCAGACTTCACCGTGTTTGGCCGCATTGCAGGTAAGGCTGCCAGCGACTACGCTGCATGAGTACCCGCAAAGCACCTGAAAACGCTTCCGGCTCCAAAGGCCTGAAGCCATGGATGAAGAACCTGATCTTTGCTGCAGTGATCCTTGTGCTGGCAGCAGCGCTGTATTTCGGCGTGCGCGCAGCACACAGCAGCAAGGGCAGCGGCCTGCAGGCCACCGTCGATTTTGGCGATGGCATCACCGAGACTCTGCCGCTGGATACAGACCACGATTACCTGTATGTTGTGGGCAATTATGTCGTGCATCTGCAGGTAAAGGATGGTGCCATCGCGTTCTTGGACAGTCAGTGCCCGGACCATGTGTGCGAGCAATTCGGCTGGCTGGACAAGGACGGCGCATGGGCTGCATGCGTCCCTGCCGGGGTGTATGTGGTAGTGGAAACTACAGCTGAATAAAGATCGTGCTTCAAAAAAGAGGCAGTACCCTGCAAGAGCGGGGCACTGTCTCTTTTGTTTTGTCTGGAAGGCAAAAGAGGGCACGGTGTGAAAGTTGGGTAAAACTTTGACACAAATGCGTCAAAACAAAATTTAGACGCTTGTGTAATAGACGAAAATGCGATAAACTAACAATAAACTCTTTATCGCGCGCTTTTGCAAAGCCTGCGCCCGATACCGAAACCAGGGCATGCCCTGAAAGATACAGGAGGAAACAGCAAGCATGATCTTTAAAAAGAAGCAGGATGCTGCGGTACAGCAGACGGCTGCGGGTGAGGCAAAGCCCGCAGCGAAGGGCGGCAAAGCAGCAGCCTTTTTCCGCAAGAACTGGAAATGGATGGTGCCGGTGGTGTGCGTGGCCGTGCTGGGCGGATGGTTCATCCTGCGCCCGGACAAGGCACAGAATGCCAATAAGGACATCAACTATGTGCAGGTCTCGCCGTCCAAGCGGGATGTGTCCAACACCCTCAGCGGAACCGGCACTCTGAACCCTGCCAATACATATAATGTTAAGTCGCTGGTAGCGGGCAAGGTGTTGACCAGCAGCTTTGAGGAAGGGGACATCGTGGAGGAAGGCACCGTGCTGTACACGGTGGACTCCTCCGATGCCACCACCAAGGCGGAGCAGGCGTCCATTGCTCTGCAGCAGGCACAGCGCAGCTACGACAAGACGGCAGACCGCCAGTATGTCCGCGCCGAGGTGGCAGGTGTTGTGAGTGCCCTCAAGGTGGCCAAGGGCGACGAAGTGACCAGCGGTCAGGAAGTGGCGGTCATCCGTGACAGCTCCAAAATGGTGCTGCGGCTGGAGTTCCCGGCAGCAGATGCCGCCACCTTCTCGGTGGGCCAGAGCGCAGAGGTGACGCTGGACGGCACCTTTGAAATGCTGACCGGCACCGTGACCGCTGTGACCGGCACCGATGCTCTGAGCACCGGCAACCTGCTCACCCGCACCGTGACCATTGCTGTGCGCAATGCAGGCGGCCTGACCACTGCGCAGGCAGCAACGGCAACCATCAATGGCGTGAACTGCATTGCCGCCAAGTGCTTTGAGTATCAGGCAGAGCGCACCCTGACTGCCCTTGCCGCCGGTACCGTGACAGCCATCAATGTGCCGGAAGGCGGAGCCGTGAACAAGGACGATATCGTGCTGCAGATCAGCGGCGAGGACCTGACCGAGGCCATCCAGTCTGCCGCCGAGAGCCTGCGCAGCGCCGAGCTGAACATGGACAATCTGCAGGAGGCCATGAACAACTACACCATCACCTCGCCCATCAGCGGCACCATTATTGAAAAGAATGCCAAGGCCGGGGACGCGCTGTCCGCCGGCTCGGACCTGTGCACGATCTTTGACCTGAGCTATCTGGAGATGACCCTGAACGTGGACGAGCTGCAGGTCAGCAGCCTGTCGGTGGGTCAGAGCGTGCAGGTCACGGCGGATGCCGTGCCGGACAAAACCTATACCGGCGTTGTGACCCGTGTTTCCTTGAAGGGTACCTCCAATGGCGGCACCACCACCTACCCGGTCAAGGTGCGCATTGATGAGACCGATGGCCTGCGCCCGGGCATGAACGCCAATGCTGAGATCGTGGTGGCACAGGCAAAGAATACCCTTACCGTGCCCAACGCTGCCATCGTGCGCGGCGGCTATGTGCTGGTCACGCAGGACTCCCCCAGCGCAGTCAACGCAGACCCGGGCATGATCGCGCCGGACGGCTATGTGTATGTGCCGGTCAAGACCGGCGTCAGCGATGACAACTACACCCAGATCGTCAGCGGGTTGACCGGCAATGACACGGTGGCTTACGACTCTGCCGCAGCAAGTACCGATACGTACTATGACGACGGCGGCTATTACGAGGCGGATGCAGAGGGCACCGAGGGCGAGGAAGGCGCCGATGCTGCGAACAGCATGGTCGATGAAGAAGAACCGGAAAACGGGACCGTACCGGCGGAAGAGCCTGTGGAAGCCGAGGAAAAGCAGGGCTCCGCAGGGGATGACGTGAATCCGTCTCAGGCAGACGGCGTGGTCTATCTGGGCTGACACAGGAGGAATGCATGAGCGCTCTGATCGAGTTTGATGAGGTGTGCAAGTATTACCAGATGGGTGACACCACGGTAAAGGCTGCAGACCACATCACCATGAAAATCGAAAAAGGCGAGTTCGTGGCCATCGTGGGCCAGTCCGGCTCCGGCAAATCCACCTGCATGAACATCATCGGCTGTCTGGATGTGCCCACGGCGGGCACCTACCGGCTGAACGGCCGGGATGTGGGCAAGATGAGCCGGAATGAGCTGGCCTCCATCCGCAACGAGATGCTGGGGTTCATCTTCCAGCAGTATAATCTTCTGCCCAAATTAAACTTACTGGAAAACGTGGAGGTGCCGCTGGTCTATGCGGGCATCCCCCGCGCCGAGCGTCACCGCCGGGCCCGCGAGGTGCTGGAGCAGGTGGGGCTGGGCGATAAGCTGAAAAACAAGCCCAACCAGCTTTCGGGCGGCCAGCAGCAGCGCGTATCCATCGCGCGGGCGCTGGTGCGCAACCCGGCGATCATTCTGGCGGATGAGCCCACCGGCGCGCTGGACAGCCACACCGGCCGCGAGGTGCTGGGAATGCTGCAGGACCTGCATGGGCAGGGCCATACGGTGGTGCTCATCACCCATGACAACTCCATTGCCGTGCAGGCCGACCGCATCATCCGGCTGGAGGATGGTCAGGTGGTCTACGATGGCGACTCCCGCGCGCCGGAAGCCATCGTCCAGCCGACGCTGAACTTTGAACCGGCAGAACAGGAGGGGAACAAATGATCATTGAGACCTTCCGTCAGGCCATCCAGAACGTGTGGAGCAACAAACTGCGCACCTTCCTTACCATGCTGGGCATCATCATCGGCGTTATGGCAGTCATCGTCATCGTGGGCTTGGGCAACGGCATGACCAAAAGCATGCGCGACAGCTTTTCGGCACTGGGTACCAACACCCTTTCGGTGCAGGTGTGGGGCAACGGCTCCCGCACCGTTTCGGTGGAGGAAATGTACAAGCTGCCCACGGAGTACCCGGAGCTGATCCAGTCCATTTCGCCGCAGATCGATTTCAGCGGCAGCGGCACGCTGAAGATCGGCACTACCAGCTACCGCTGGTCCAACATCAGCGGCGTGGACGAGAACTATTCCGCCATGAAAAATTACCAGATCGCGCAGGGACGCGGCCTGCAGTACATGGATATGAAGGATAACAAGCATGTGTGCATCATCGGCGATTACCTCAACCGTGTGGCCTTTGGCGGCAACGGCCTTGGCCAGACGCTCAAGATCGGTGCCAACAAGTTCCGCATCGTGGGCGTGCTGGCGGCCAAAGTCAGCGATCCGGACATGCAGCAGGGCAGCGATGACGACTGCGTTTACCTGCCCTATACCACGGCCATGCGTCTTTCCAGCCAGAGCACGGTGAACAACTATGCCGCGGTCATGGAGGATGAGGGCCGCGCCAACGAAGCAAAGTCTGCGGTGGAAAGCGAACTGCAGCGCCTGCTTGGCTCGGATAACGGCTACTATGTCTACAGCGCCAGCGAGTGGCTGGAGGAAATGAACAACATGATCAACATGGTCATTGTGATCCTGACCGGCATTGCCAGCATTTCGCTGCTGGTGGGCGGCATTGGCATCATGAACATCATGTTGGTGTCGGTGACTGAGCGCACCCGCGAGATCGGCATTCGCAAGGCACTGGGTGCCAAGGAACGCACCATTCTGTCGCAGTTCGTGGTGGAAGCAGCCACCACCTCGGCCCTCGGCGGCGCACTGGGCATTGCACTGGGCTACATCGTATCCATGGGAGCAAACAAGGTGCTGCCCATGTTCACCAGCGGCACAACGGTCACGGTCAGCCCGTCCTTCAATTCCATCGCAGTGGCCTTTGGCATCTCGGTGGGGATTGGCGTGCTGTTCGGCTACCTGCCCGCAAAGCGCGCAGCGCGGCTCAACCCCATTGAAGCATTGCGCTATGACTGAACTCTTCTCTGCCGGCGTTGCGCCGGACTGCAAAACACCAAGGAAGGGGAATATACCTATGAAAAAACGTCTTTTCGCATGTCTGCTTGCAGCATGCCTGGCTGTATCCGTGCTGGTGCTTCCGGCATCGGCGGCCAGCCTGAACAACTCGGCCATTCAGACGGCCATCACGCTGGGCGCTATGGATACCAGCCAGACCGGCAGTCAGGATGCCTGCCGTCACCCGCGGTGCATTTGCCAAGATGCTGGTCTCCTTTTCGGCCTACCGCGAAAGCGCCAGCCAGCAGGGTAATCTGGGCACACTGTATAAGGATGTGCCCGGCAGCTCTCAGTGGGCACCCTATGTGCGCATTGCGGTGCAGCAGGGCTGGATGAACGGCTATACTGATGGTACATTCCGCCCGGATAATACGGTCACGCTGGAAGAAGCCTGCACCGCAGCGCTCAAGCTGCTGGGCTATAAAATGACCGACCTCAACGGCGTGTTCCCGACGGCACAGCTGAACAAGGCGCAGGAACTGGGCCTGCGTAACCAGCTGAACCGCAGCCAGAGCGAGGCCATGAACTATGAGGACTGTGCTTTGCTGTTGTATAACACCCTCACGGCAAACACCGCCTCTGGCAGCGCCTATGGTACCAGCCTGGGCTTTACGGTTTCGAACGGTCAGGTGGACACCTCCACGGTAATGCTCAAGAGCCTGAAGGGACCCTTTGTGGCAGCGGAAGGCACCCAGCTGCCTTTTACGCCGGTGAGCATCTACCGCAACGATAAGGTCTCGGCTTCTGCAGAACTGAACCGTTACGATGTGTATTATTACAGCGAAAGTCTGCAGACTGTATGGATCTACACCCGCAAAGCAGCAGGCCGCATCACTGCCGTTTCGCCCAGCGCCAGCGCACCCACGGCCATTACCGTGGCGGGCACCAGCTATCAGCTGGGCAGCACAGCGGTTGCCTCCAAGGTATCCAGCCTGAACGGCGGCGGTGTGGGCGAAGTGGTCACTCTGTTGCTGGGCATGAACAATGAGGCGGCGGATGTTATTACCGGCGCAGAGGCCGACGAGGTGTTCTACGGCGTGGTGCAGGGCGCAGCCCGCAGCCTTGTGGAAGATAACGGCGCGGATGTGCTGCAGCGCGTGGCTGTCATGTGCACCGATGGTGTTCAGCGCACTGTGAATGTGGACAAAAGCCTGAACTACCCCAAGGGCTGGCTGGTAGAGATCCGCGTAACGCCGGAAGGCGAGTCCGTGAGCGGCATCGAGAACAAGGTCGTTACCGGCAAGGTCAATGCAGATGCAACGGCACTGGGCAGCTATGCCCTTGCCGACGATGTACAGATTCTGGATACAACTGCGGAGGGTGTGGCTGGGACGGTTCGTCCCAGCCGCCTAGCGGGGACAGACCTGAATCTTCTGAACGTCCGCTACTATACGCTGAATGAGAAGGGCGAGATCGACCGCCTGATCCTGAATGATGTCACCGGCGACCTGTGGACCTACGGCGTGCTGGATGATATCAAGAATGTGGCAGTCAACTACTCGGAACTGCAGACGCTGGCCAAGATCATTTCCACCGGCAAGAGCGACAGCACGGATACGCAGGATAAGATCGTGGACGACCTGAAGGATGTTCTGGTGCCCACCACCAGCGAAGTGCTGTGGGGTGTGATCAACGGCGACATCCTCTCCACTCTGTGGCAGAAGATCACAGCCAACACGGATAGCCTGCTCAGCCTTGGTCTGCGGCAGGTGGGCAGCCTTGTAGGCGAACCGTATGCGTCCATCTTCCGCTATATTGGCGGCGGCGCTACCTATGTGTGCTATGTCAATGGTTCGCAGGTAGCTTTCACCACCAACGTCAAATATCCGGTGCTGGTAGGTGGTGTTGCAGCCCGCAGAGAGACGACCGGCAGCGTGCGGACGATGGTCCAGCTCATGCCCATGAAGATCGATCAGGTGGGTGCAGCGTCGGTCATGAGCAACGGCACCCGCTTTGAGATGGCGGACGACGCACAGGTGTATCTGTGGTACAAGGGTCAGTACTATGCCACCAAGCTGACCGAGGTCAACTCGGAGGGCTACTACCTGACCGGCTGGTACGATAACTTTGGCTGTGCTGCGGGCAAGCGCGTGCGCGTGATCGTGGCCGTCAAAAAGGACTGATGGATTATTACAGCGTCCCGCGCCGCATTCTGCGCGGGGCAAGGCAGTTGGTGTACCCACGCCGCTGCCCGTTTTGTGATCGGGTGCTGGGCAGTGTGCCTGTCTGCCCGGATTGTGCCGCGGAGCTGGAAGAGCTGCGCAGAAAGCCGGGAATGCGGCTGGACGCTTCTCAGCATTATTTAGGGGAACTGACCGGTGCAGCAGCACCGTTCCGGTATGAGGGCTGTGTGCGGCGCGGCATCCTGCATACAAAATACCATGCTGCACCGTGGGCGGCGGTGGAGCTGGGCCTCTGGCTGGCAAAGCTGGCCTTTGGCAGCGAGATGCATATGGCCGGTGCAGAACCGGTGCCGGAGCTTGTGGAAGGCATGTCCCTTGGGTACGACTGCATCGTTCCCGTACCGGCATCCGGCAGAGCGCGCGGCTACAATGTGCCGCAGCTCATGGCGGTGCCGCTGGCCCGCGCACTGGGGATACCGCTGTACCCGAAAGCACTGGGCCGCACTCGTGCAAAGCGGCATCAGGCGGGCCTGCCCTTTGAGCAGCGCCTTGCCAATGTGCGGGTGCCTTCCGGGTGACGGACACGGAACTTGTGGAGGGCAGAAAGGTGCTTTTGGTAGACGATGTGATCACCACCGGTGCCACGGCAGCAGCCTGCACACAGGCGCTGCTGGCAGCCGGTGCCGAGAGTGTGTTTGCAATTGCACTTGCCACTGTTGAATTTGAAATGTTTCCCGCAAGGGATCAGCCGCTGCAGGAAAACGAGCCGGAGTTTTGAAAATTTATTTGCAAAAACCTGGCAGAAAAAGCTTGACAAAACACCCTGAATCAAGTATACTAATTGAGCTGTGAGCGATAACCGCTTGCAGATATCCGGGTGTAGCGCAGTTTTGGTAGCGCGCTTGAATGGGGTTCAAGAGGCCGTGAGTTCGATTCTCGCCACTCGGACCAGACGCTTCACCGTCGAACTTTCTTTTTGAAGTTCAGACGGTGAAGCGTTTTTGTTTTTGTCAGCGTTTTCTTCGGAAATGTTAAAATAAATAAGCAGTTTAGAATCGCTAACTTCCATAGAAGTTACGAAAGTGTGAACAACACGCCTACCGTAGTCCTCGTTGCGCTCGGCGGGGTCAATCAAGAACTGCTCCAACAAGAAAAGATATTCCTCCTTGGTGAAGCGCAGGGGCTTTTCATCGGTGAGAGTGGACAGCTGGAAACGCAAAGTATTCTCCCGCTCGGTCAGTTCATCCAGACGCGCGGTCAGATGCGGGTTTGCGGTGCCGTTCTCGATGGCATCCAAAATGTTCTTGCTCCGGCGGCGGACATCGGCAAGCTCTTGCTGGATGGCTTCACGCTCTGCGTTTGGCTTGTCGGCATCGGTTTCCTGCACAGCCACCATTGCTTCCGCAAGAGCTTCCATAGCTTCCGGCTGTAACAAGTTGTCAATGATAGCCTGAATGACCTTTCCTTCCAGTTCCTCTTTCGGAACGTTGTGCTTCTTGCATTTAGGATTGGAACAGGCATAGTACCGGTATACCTCGCCGTTGGTGCTGCTGTGCCCGCTGATCCCCTTCATCAGGCAGCCACACTCGCCGCAATACAGTTTACCAGAAAGGAAATAGTCCGCCTTGGAAGAATACTTTGCGCGCTTCTGCTTGTTGAGTTTTGCCATAGCCTGTGCCCTCCGCCATAACTCGTCGTCCACGATCGCGGGAACTCCGCCCTCGATCCGAACGTCATACGCCTTGCTGATATAAACGCCGCGGTACATCTCGTTCTGAATAATGCGATTGATACTGCTCTTGTTGAACTCGTTGCCCTGGCTGGTGCGGTAGCCCTTCTCGTTCAGCTGCTCCACGATGTACGCTGCGCTCTCCCCGGCGGCGTAATGCTCAAAGATGAACCGAACGGCGGGAGCGGTGCGCTCGTCAATGATGAACTTCTTGCCGGCATCGGTGGTGAAACCAAGCGGCCTGCAGCGGTTGATAGCCTGGCACTTGAGAGCGCTCTCACGCATACCGCGGCGCATCTTCTCGGCAAGCTCGGCGGAATAGTATTCGGCAAGAGATTCCATCAGACCTTCAATGATGATACCTTCCGCGCCGGAAATGTTGGATTCTGCCGCATAGATGATCTCAACGCCGTTGTCCCGCAGACGCTTCTTGTACACGGCGCTGTCGTACCGGTTGCGGGCAAAGCGGTCGGTCTTCCAGCAGATCACCATATCGAACGCACCTTTGTCGCTGTCCCGGATCATCTGTTGGAACGACACGCGGTCGTCGGTCTTGCCGGAGATATGCCGGTCAATGTATTCATGCTGAATCGTCATGCCGTGGAGCTTGGCGTATGCTTCACAGTCCCGTCGCTGACCCTCTATGGATTGCTCGGTCTGCCCGGAGCCACCGGAGTAGCGGTAGTACGCCACCAGCCGCAGTCCGCCTACCTCTTGCAGTTTCTTTTTACGAGGCATAAATACCACCTTTCAAGTAGTTTTAAGTTTGTTGCAAGTTCTGGGAAAAATAAATCTTTCCACACTTTCAACAGTCAAAAAGTTAAATTCATTTCCGAAATATCATATCTGGGAGCTATTTATATAAGTAGAGTTGCACATTTAGGTTCAACTCATTTCAAAATGCCCTGTCTTTTCTTTTGAGAAGATGGGGCATTTTTTATTTTACATTACACGAAAAGCCTACCGGCTGTCCCCCGGTGGGCTTTTCTTTTTGCATGGCGGTCAGCGGTGACGCTTTAACCACTCGTCTGCGGCGCGCTGAAGAACTAACCGGCGGTAGTACGCGATTCTTTCTCCGGCGGCTCGTTCTTTTCCACAAGCGACTTGTACTCGTCGCTCTCGGCAATGCGCTGGGCTTCGCTGTCGGGTACTGCCGCGCTCTGGGCGGCATGGGATGTAGACCGGCTGAACACATTATGGAAGTATTTCAGTACCACATCCCGATCCTGCGGGGTCAGATCCAGAAATCCCTCCACAATGGCCCGGTGTTCTGCCCCAAGATCATACTCGGCGCAGAGCTTGTCCAGCACGGTTTCCCGCGTCTGCTCGAACATCTCCCCTTCGCCGGTGCGGAGCCAGTGTTCATTGACACCGAACTCCCGGCAGATAAGAGTAATGGTCTGAACGGATGGATTGTTCTTACCGCTTTCCAAAAGACTAATGGACGCTTTGCCTATGCCAATGCGGGAACCAAACTTCTCCATACTAAGTCCAAAATGCTCTCGAACCTCCCGGATTCTATCTTTCATACCTTTGTTTCACCTCCTTTACCATAATAATAGCACGGCGCGTTAATTAAGTCAACGAGAAAAGAAGAAAAGGGGGTTGACAATGATAGTTTGATAAACTATAATGAACTCGTAAAGTTAACTTAGCGAACACGAGAGCAACAAAGAGCGCCCCGCCCATGTCAGACGGAGCGCCCGAAGAGGTTACTGCTCTACCGGAGCAGTATAGATGTTGACGGACATCTCCTTGTTGTACACGCAGTCGTGTACGACGCCGACTACTTTACAAAGAGTTTCGCCAACCTTGATGATGTCGCCTTCGCCGACGACCGTTCCGGCAGGAACGGAGATCGGAGAACCCAAGTTTTCAGAGTGGGCAATCAGGCGCGCGCCGGAAACGTGCGTCTGACCAATGACAACATCAACATTGCCGGGATTCGACATGGTATCACCTCCTTTCGCAGAAGGGGGTATGCCGGCAAAACAGGCGGCGTACCTGCCGGGAGTTGGAGCTGACGGCAAGTGCGCACCTGTTTTCAAAGCTGACGGCGGCCAGCAATGACCGCACAGATACATTATAACACAGAAAAGGGGGTGAGAGGATGGAGAAAACAAGAACAGCACGAGCCGTGGCGTGGCTCGTGCTGTTGGCAAGCGAAAATGTGGAAGTTGACCCGGTTGCACTTACATATCGGGATGGATCAGAAGCAGCTCGGATTGAAGAACGTCCCGATATGCGCAGATCGTGTCCTTCTCCTGACGCGAGAAGTCTTTTCTTCGACAGAGCGTAGTTGCAGGCGAATCCAAATGCGAGCGTTTCAATCGAGGTAGACGAGCCAGAGCCGAAGCGGAACTTTACGGGCAGTCCGCGGGCTGCGTTTTTGAGCTGGGCGATTCTGTCGGACGGTACATTTTCAAAGAATGCAACGGGAGCAGAATCGAACGCCTGAAAAACACGGGATAGCAAATCAATATCAGATGGACGAATGTTCATAAGTATACCTCCTTTCCTGCCCTGATTATAGCACGGCGGGAAGGGGCGGACAACAAGGAGCGGACGAAACCGTGAAGAGGAAAACAGTAAAAAAGATTACGAACGCATACCTGGCGGGCCGCTGGTGGTCTGGCGAACATGAGGAACTTGTTTGTGGCGAATGGTGGATCGTAGCAAATCTGCCGACGGCGGTTAGGGAGTACCTGCGCAGAGAAACGGTAAAAAGGGGCCGCTGTTGGAGAGAGAATCCGGCCCTGATTCAAATTGCATAAAAAGGAGCGTGAGAGTATGAGCGAGAAAGAAAAGATGCAGACGGAAGAGCTGGCAAAGATCATGGACGATGCAAAGCCGCTTGGTAAGTCGGCTCTTTCCTTTATGGCAGGGTTTGTGCAGGGCTACAAGGAAGCCCAGAGCGCAGACCCGGCGGAGAAACCGGAGGAAAAGGAGGATGCCGTATGAGCTGGCTGACACCGGCGGGCTGAAAGAGTAAAGGAAAGGCGGAAAAGGAGAATGCTTGAACTGGCAATCTGGCTATATCACATTGGCGCTCCCGATTTAACGGTGCGGATTGCGACGGATGTAGCTACAGTCATTTTCCTTTTGTGGGGCATCCTGAACTACTATGAAAAAAAAGAAGCTCAGGAGGCGTTTCGTGAGATGTCCAGATCAGCTAGATACTGGAAGATGGTATCAGAACACAGATGGAGTACGATAAAGGAACTCATGGAGAGACTGCACAGATGGAATGGATCGGGGAAATCGTAACGGCTGGAATTATTACGGTACTGGCCTGCGCCGGAATCTTTGAGCTGCTGGAACGCCGTAAGCGGGCAGTGTTCAAAGAGCAGATTCACAATCTGGCGCAGAAGCACATAGACAAGATGAAACAGGAAGAACACGTTAAAGAGTGAGCATCCGGGCATGGGCAGACCTACCCACCCACCATGCGGCTAGTCTATCTAGTAGGCGGCCGCCCGGCTACCGCAAGGCCGGAGCCCTACCTGCTGGGGGCAGAAAGAATACAGCGGGGCGGCCCGCATGGGTGGCGGCTACCTGTCCGATGCCGCCTTTTTATTTGGTACGGCCAGTGCAGGAGGGGGCGCATTCCCTTCCGCCCGGTGCCAACCCCGGGGCGTACCGCCACTTCCGAATATTTACACAGAAACAGAAAGGATAGACCATGGACAGAAAAGAAGATTGCGCAAAGATCACTGCTGTTTATGACGGCAAGGGCACCGAAATTGAAATGGAGGGCACGACCCAGGTGCTGCTGGTGACCGCTGGAACGATTGCAGCGAACGTTCTTATCACAACGACGAACGGAAATATGAGGCTGCTGGCGGCGACAAAGCGTGTCATGCACGAAATGATTGACAGCCTTGTGAACGAAGGGATGGAACGCAAGAGCAAGGAGAACGGGGAGCGGCACGCACCGAATGCAGATGATCCTATCGGCAGGGCGATCGCAGAAATGGTCATGCGCCACTTCGGGAAAATCTGACAGCATGTTCCAATGGCGGGAGGAACGAAAACAAAACCCGCTTCCAGAATGAAAAAGAAAGGCGTGAAATTATGAGCCGGAAAGTTCGGGCAACCTATTCACCGTTCGCTGCCGGGCAGATGCGGGAGATGCTGATCGCATATTTCGAGAATCACCCGGAGATTTTAGATCGTCCAACCAATTACCCGGAGGGGCGGGATCAGCTGCTGAAAGGAGTAAGAGCAAATGGGAAACAAAATGCAGAAAGCACGGGAAGCGTTTCTGGAAATGTGGTCTGATGTACTGGCGGACAGAGAGGGCAATAAGGAACTGCTTGACTGGCTGGAACACAGCGGATTCTTTACGGCACCGGCAAGCGCCAGGCACCACATGGCGTATGAGGGCGGGCTGTGCGAGCACACAGTGAACGTGGCAAACAACGCAGTGGAGCTTATGATGAACCTCCATGCTTTCCGGCATTGCACTATGAAGGCAGTTGTGGTGGCGGCTCTGCTTCACGATATTTGCAAGGTGGGCAGTTACGAGGAAACCAAAGATGGCTACAAGTCGAACGGCGGTTTGTGTCTTGGACATGGTGAAGGAAGCGTAATCATCGCACAACGGTTTATCAAGCTGACAGAAGCAGAAACCTATGCGATTCGGTGGCACATGGGGGCTTATACCGGAGAGCGGGACTGGAACACGGCAAGCAAAGTATTTGACGAATACCCGGAAGCCCTGTGCGTTCACATGGCGGATATGATCGCTACACACCACGATGAGGTAGGAAGGTAAAAGGATGAGGATACATAACCGGTCACCCACCGAGCGGAACGAGCTACACAAAGACAAACAGTGCAAACACACGTTTGAGATCACCGCTGCACGATGCGCCCCGTGCGGCGGCTACAACGTGGAGTGCAAGCACTATGAGGGAAACGATGCTGCTGATACAAAGCATTGTCCCCGGTGAAACAATAGGCAGCCCTGCCCGCAGAAGCGGGGCTGCTTTTTATGTGGCGCGGGGTGTCCTTCTGGCACAGGGACATCGTGAGCGGGGCCGGACCCCGCCTGCGCCTGCTTAACACTTTCCATGAAAGCCGGGCACGGCCATGAAGTCAGCCGCCTGGCACGGCGGAGCGGTGCTGTACAGCAGCGTCCTCCTTTCCGTTCAAGCCCGATGAAAAACCGGGCTGCCGTTCTTGCCGAAGCCGTACCCGCATGGATATGACGGGAACGGGTACGCCGCAGTGTGAGCGCAGAAACACCCTGTTCAACTTGCTCAGGCCAAAAGCAACAGGCCCGACCGCAACGGGTCGCCCCACCGCGCCACCTCTCTTGCGCGGTGGGTTTTGATATGCGGGTGTAGTAAGGAAGTTGCCTGCCGCCCTGATCCCCCAGTGGCAGGCAAGCCGGTTCGATTCCGGCCACCCGTGCAAGAACAAAAAGCAGAAGGGAGAAGAACAATGAAATGGTACTACATGACGTTCAGGTGCAGGCTGTGCGGGAAGACCTTCACCAACGGCGGAACTAGTGATAAAGAGACAGCCTGGACCGCAACGGCAAATGCGGCGTTTTCCGCCAGTGGAATTGGGCCGTTGAAGAAACTTGAAAACCAACCGCTTGTGCATGAAACGCATTGCTGCGAAGACGGCAGTTTCGGCGTTGCGGATTTTCTGGGAATGAAGTGGGCAGAAGATGGCGAAATTGTGGCAGATTATTTGATCGGCAGCAGCCCGTGCCAGGACTTACCCCATAAAGCAAGGTGGGGTGACAAGAAGTGATCCACCTTGGAGATATCACAAAGATACATGGCGACCAGATAGAACCCGTGTATTGCATCACCTTCGGTAGCCCATGCCAAGACCTTTCCATTGCTGGGCGGCGGGCGGGACTTGCGGGAGAACGGTCGGGATTGTTCATGGAAGCAGTTCGGATCATCAAAGAAATGAGGAGGGCGACACATGGAAGTTATCCAGTTGTCGTTATTTGGGAAAATGTTCCCGGAGCGTTCAGTTCAAACGGCGGAGAAGACTTCCGCGCCGTGCTGGAAGAACTTGCCCGCGTGGAAGAACCGGACGCTTCAATTCCTAGACCTCCGAGGGGGGGCAGATGGAGCAAAGCCGGAGCAATTGCCGGAAATGGATGGTCCTTGGCTTGGCGACAGCTCGACGCTCAATATTGGGGAGTGCCCCAGAGAAGAAAACGTATCGCTCTTGTCGTGGATTTTGCAGGTGGACGTGCCGGAGAAATACTATTTGAGCGCGAAAGCTTGCCGGGGCATCCTGACCAGAGCATCCCGACGTGGCAAGAAGCTGCAAGAACTGCTGGAAACCGCCCTGCTGGAAATGATCGAATGGTGGGCCAGCAGGGGGGGCAAGCCTACACCTTGAAAATCCGGTCAGGCTGTGCCGGGGGCGGCAAAGGTGCACTGGTGCAGACCGAAAAAACAGGAACACTTTCGACGCTACAGGATCAGACCCTTTTTCAGCCGGCCTATTGCCTGGCAGGAAACATTATTGATCGCTCTGAAACGGCCGGCGCAAATGGTTCCGGCGTGAAGGAAAACCAGAGCTACACGCTGAACACTGTTGACCGTCCAGCAGTAGCGTATAAGGTCTTTGATGCACGGGGAAACGGTGATGGCAAGACAGTGCCGACCATTACCGGAGACCATGAAAGCAGAGTGACGGACTACACAGCCATCATAACTGAGCGTCAGACATTCAGCGAACAGTCTTACAGCTACTACAAGAAAAGCGACAAATGTTCAACCATGAAAGCAAAAGCCGGGAATGTTGGAAATGGTAGCGAGTGTCTAATTGCAGAGAAAACTATTCACTGGATCGTCCGGCGGCTGACACCGACAGAATGTGAGCGGTTGCAGGGCTACCCGGATGGATGGACGAATCTTCCAAAGGCATCCGACTCAAATCGGTATAAGGCGCTGGGCAACAGCGTGGCAATCCCGTGTGTACAGTACCTGATTCAACGTATTGCCATGTGTCTTATGCTTGGGTTTCAGGGGTATTTTTAGCTGCTTTC
>ENA-OQNT01000182-OQNT01000182.1-human-gut-metagenome-genome-assembly--contig:-NODE-182-length-16023-cov-2.616696_pt1 | contig 16023 bp, 16 predicted proteins | sample MGYA00242634_ERZ504890 | MGnify/ENA primary metagenome ERZ504890 (study PRJEB26092, sample SAMD00036379) | human gut metagenome | host: Homo sapiens | study: EMG produced TPA metagenomics assembly of... | reverse complement strand
GCAGCCGAGCAGGCGGTCGATGCAGCCCGTCTCAAAGCTGGTGATAAGCATGACTGAGCCTACGACCGAGCCTAAGCGCAAGCTGCCGCTCCGCAGAGCCTTTGCCGTTGTCCTCGCCCTTGTGGCAGCGCTCGCCGCCCCGCTCAGTGCCGAAGCCTACCAGAGCCAAGATGCCTACGTGAGCAACGGTCATGGCTACCTCAACGCCCAGTACCTTGTTATCCACGAGACGGCGAACCCCGGTGCGTCCGCGTGGAATCATGTGCTGTATTGGCGCGGCAATGATACGTATGCCGTTCATCATGTGATGGAACTGGACGACTCCACCGTGTACAACACCGTGCCGGAGAACCGCCTGTGCTGGCACGTGGGCAATGGAAACTACGCCACGGTCGGTATCGAGCTTGCCCACGCCACCAATGCTTCCGATTTCGCAAAGCAGTGGACAGAAGCGGTCAAGTGGACGGGCGACGAGCTGCGCTCCCGTGGCTGGGACACGTCCCGACTCTTGAGCCACTACGAGGCGGCTCAGCGCTGGGGCGGGTCCGATCACACCGACCCGAATGGCTATTTCGCCCAGTACGGCAAGTCGTGGTGGGAGTTCAAGCAGGCGGTCGCAGCCTATCTCGGCAGCGGTTATGTCGCTCCCATCGCTCCGACTAACGGCAATGGAGGCACCTATCAGCCCTCTTATTCTGCAACCCGTACCAAGTTCCCGAAGTCCACGGGCAAGAGCGTAAACATCCACTATGCTCTCCATAACCGCTACGGTGCGTGGAATGAGGCTGTGACTAACTTCAACGACTCCAATTCCGGAGGGCTTCGCTGGTATCGCCCTACCGGTTCCCACGACATGCTGATCGCGTGGGTGGACAGCGGCACGCTCAAGTACCGCGTCCACACCAAGGAGAGCGGTTGGCTCGACTGGGTGCAGTCTGCCAACTACAGCGACAGTGTGAATGGCATGGCGGGCCTTTGGGGCCAGACCATTGACGGCGTTCAGATGTACTACATCACGCCTGACGGCGGCTACAAGCAGGTCTACTACCGTAGCCAGGACGTTGCCAACGCTGGCTACTGGGACGAGGTCTGCGATGATGGCTCCACCTACGGCGGCGATGACTACGCAGGCATGTACGGCTATGCGCTCGATCGTCTGCAGTGCTACGTGTCCGACGGTACCCGCCGATAATCGCGCTGGCGTTCGTCCTCGGCGCGCTTTTCGGCGGCACCGTGGCAACAATCGGGCTGTGTCTCGTGAGCATCAACCGGCGCTAGCGGCCGCGGGCGATAGCAACAGAAAGGGGCCGTGGCGGTTCGTCGCCACGGCCCTTTTCTCTTATCCCTCGAATATCCCAAGTGGGCGCAAAACCCTAAGTACGGTCAGCGTGTTGCGGTACGTTCAGCGTGTTTTGCCTGTTGGTCAGCATCAATAGCGAGCTGCGGCAAACTGTTTTAGTATTGCCACATGTGGTTGACAGGGCCGGAGCCTTTGCCCATGTTCAGGCCGGCGGCCAGAGCGCCTGTCAGGTATGCCTTGCCGGCGTTGACGGCATCGGCAAGATCCATGCCCTGGGCCAGCGCGCAGGCGATGGCGGACGAGAGCGTGCATCCGGTGCCGTGCGTATTGGGGTTGTCGATGTGCTTCCCATAAAACCACTGCCCGTAATCAGCCGTCTGCAGATAATCATTGGCATCATTGATCTGATGCCCGCCCTTGATCAGGACATTGCATGAATACCGCTGCTGGATATGCTTCGCTGCCTTGACCATGTCTTCCTCATGGCGGATCTGCATCTCGCTGAGGATCTGCGCTTCGGGAATGTTGGGCGTGATGAGCATGGCCAGCGGAAGCAGCTTCTCCTTCAGCGTGGCGATGGCTTCTTCGTTGATGAGCCGTGCGCCGCTGGTGGCCGCCATGACCGGATCGAGCCTCATCTCACCGTTCACGGCATTCGCCCAGACCGGTGACGGGGGGCGACACAGCACCCCGCCCGTGATGTCGCCGATCGCCGCCCACGCCGGCGCGGCATCCGGTACCGGCGCGAAATCCGCCGCACAGACCATCGCGGACCTGCAGAAGGCAGTCAACGAGGCGAAGGCGAAGGAGGACGCCGCCAAGGCAGCCTACGATGAGGCCGCCGGTCCCTACAACGAGGCGGCTTCCGCCCGCGACCAGGCCAAGGCATCCTACGATTCTGCAGTCAACGCCGGTACGGCAGCTGACCGAGCGGCAATGGACGAGTACGCCCGTCAGGTCGCAGAGGGCAAGGACGCCGCCGATGCCGCCGGCAAGGACCTCGAGCAGGCGAAGGCGGGTCTCGCAGACGCCAAGGCGGATGCGTCCGAGAAGGACGAAGCGTACCAGTCCGCCCTCAAGGCGGCCCAGGATGCCAAGGACGCCCTCGATAAGGCCAAGGCAGATGCCGTAAGCGCCACCCCGGAGGCAATCAGTGCCGCCGAACAGGCCGTGCGCGACGCCCAGGCTGCCGTGGAAAGGGCACAGGCCGGCCTCGCCAACGCCAACGCGACGCTTGCCGATGCCCAGTCCAAGCTGGTTGCGGCCCAGTCTGCAAAGGATTCCGCCGACGCCGTCCTCGCCGCAGCCCAGCAGAACAAGGACGCGGCGGATGCGAAGGCCGCAGCCGCCAGCGCCGCCTACGAGAAGGCGAAAGCAGACCTCGCCGCAGCGGAGGCAGGCGCCAGCGGTCCGGAGTACGATGCGGCAAAACAGAAGGTCGCGGACGCGGAGGCAACCCTCGCCGCCGCACGAGCGGTGCAGTCCCAGTGCGAGTCCGAGCTCGAGCAGGCCCAGTCCGCTGAGGCAACGGCACAAGCCGACCTGAATGATGCCCAGGCATCCCTCTCTGCGAAGCAGCAGGCCGCGGTCGATGCCGCGTCCGGCGTGAACGACGCCCAGTCCGCACTCGATGCCGCGAACTCCGACCTCGATGCGGCCAAGCAGGCGAACGCCGATGCCATCGCCAAGCTGGATGCCGCGAAGCAGGCTGTCAAGGACGCCGAGTCCGCCAAGGCAGCCGCCGACGTAGAGCTCGCGAACGCCAAGACCGCAAAGGATACCGCTGACGCGGCCGTGACCGCCGCCCAGCAGAAGGTCGACGAGGCACAGGCGAAACTCGACTCCGCCGACGCACAACTCAAGCAGGGAGCCATCGGCTTCTTCAAGGCCATGGGTGCCGATTCAGCCATCGAGATCATCCAGAACTGTACACACAAGGACTACACCGAGGTCGGAAACAGCCTCGATGCGACCAGTCTCGACAACATGCTCGCGGCAATCCCGTACATGAAGTCCATCAACGAGTATCGCAAGTCCGTCGGTCTCTCCGAACTCCAGGTCACCTATAAGCTCATTGCAGCGGCGATAGCCAACGCAAACTATTCCGATGTCAAGTTTGGACATTCCATGCAGTTCGATACGACCGAAAACCTCGCATGGAATTATGGAACCGATCCGAAACCGCAGTGGGTTGACCAAGAAAAGGCTTTCTTCGATCAGGCGGTTCAGGAGCTCTATGGCGTCACCGGTCTAACCGGTAAGGATGCCGTAGATTTCTACAAGACGCATAGCGGGATTGAATCCTATGTCAACCAGCACTTCAAGGTTGCCGGATATCCCGCAACCGTCGGTCACTACCTGCATGTCATCAGCCCCGAAATCGGCTATATGGGCATGGCAGTCTGCAGCAAGGGAACCTTGAACGGCTGGCAGACCGACAGCCTCGATACCGCAAACCTTGGTTGGGCAGGTTCAGGCTGGAACATGAATCCCATGTCCGTCGACGAGTACGAGCAGAAGCTGACCTCCTATATCAACGGCCTCAAGAACGCCAAGAGCGCACTCGACGTAGCCAAGGCCGATCTCGCATCCAAGAAGCAGGCAGCCGCCGGCGCCGCCACAACCGTCCAGCAGAAGCAGGTCGCGGTGGATTCCGCACAGGCAGGTGTCGATGCCGCAAAGCAGGGTGTTGCCGATGCCCAGCGTGCCGTCGATGCCACCAAGGCTGATGTCGCCGCCAAGCAGCAGGGCGTCACGGATGCCCAGACCGAGCTTGATGCGGCGAAATCGGACCTCGATGCCGCCAACGCGGCAGTCGATACGGCAAAGTCGACCGTCCAGCAGAAGCAGGTCGCCTTTGATGCTGCCAACGCAGCCGTAATGACCGCACAGTCTAAGTTGGATTCCGCCAAGGCGGACACCGCTGCTAAGCAGCAGGGCGTGGACGATGCGAACGCCGACCTCGCGAAGTTCTTCCAGGACGTCGCCGACGCCAAGAAGGCGGTCGATACCGCAAAGAGCGTCCATGACGCGGCGGCAGCCGACCAGGCCGAGAAGGCGGCAGTCCTCGCAGCCGCCAAGCAAAAGGCGAACGGCACCGCACGCGCCCTCGCGGATGCCCAGCGTGCCGTCGATGCCGCAAAGGCCGACACCGGCGTTGCCGCCGATAGGCTCACCGGCTCCCAGACCGATCTTGTGGGCGCACAGTCGAACCTCGACATCCTCACCGGTCTTGCCGCGAAGCTCGCAGAGACACAGCAGCGCGAGCAGGATGCAGTAAAGGCTGTCAATGACACCAAGGCTGCGCTCGATGCCGCGAAGGCGGATGCCATCGCCGCCGAGTCCCTGGTCTCCGCCGCCGAGCAGGCAAAGGCGCAGGCAGACGCCAAGCTGTCGAAGCTGAACTCCATCGATGCCGGCGCGGCGATCGCTTCCGGCCATGATGTGAACGCGGATGACGCCCTCAACGCGCTTTTCGCCGCAGCAGTCGAGGCACGTGCCAAGGTCGCTCCTGCCAAGGCCATCCTGGACGAGAAGCAGGCCGCGGTGGACGGGCTCCAGTCCGGCTATGATGCGGCACTCGCCGCCTACGAGCAGGCGAAGTCCGACCGCATCGCAGCGGAGCAGAAGCTTTCCGATGAGATCGCACGACAGGAGGCAAAGGAGGCGGCAAAGCAGCAGGCGGCATACACCCCGAAGCACCTCGCCGGCACGGATACCGCCCAGCCCGGCAACCTCGCCCAGACCGGTGACCGCGCGGGACTCATCGGCGAGACGTTCGTCATCGGCGGTACCGTCCTCGTGGCAGCCGGCGTCTTCCTCGATCAAAAGAAGCGCCGCGAGCAGATGTAGTGCAAATCGCATAACGACTCGAAAGGGGAATCTCACAAAAGGGATTCCCCTTTTTCGTCTCGCCAGCCACGGTTCGTTGAGGCAGCTTCAGCTTAAGGGCCACAGATTAAACCGATTTACAACTGTGACCATATGACTGTGCGCACATGTTAGCATGGTCATATGGTCACCTATTTACAGCTGCGATTATGATGCAATAACTCAACCGTTAGTGCTTATTAAACAACCAATCGAAGCCAGGCTTGCCCAGTGTTTGGCGCATCTGCCCCACCTGAATCTCCGTCTCCACGCCATCCTTGCCGATGACGGCGGCCATGTTCTCAGCGGTCAGCAGCCAAGATAACAGACGGGCGGATCCAGCTCAGCATATAACGTTCGGTAATACATGACCATGTTAATGTAGTCATATGTTCACGCATTACAAGCTGGGACCTCATGTATTAGAGCTCGAGCTGCGCCCGTGCGTCCTTGGCGTCTCGCGTCCGACCGTCATCAAATGGCTCAAGCCGGGCTGGCGCGATAAGCGGAATGAGGTCGTGAGGCGGATGGACGCCGGCAGCGTCACACCCATCCGCCTCACGGACGATGAAATCGCGTGGACGCCGGAGGCCGTGACCGTCAGGGAGTCCGGCGGGGAAATCATCGGGCTCGATACGTGGGGCATGGCGAAGGTTCTTACCGGAGCCTATGGTCCCGACTCTCCCGGTCGTATTCCTACGATATCGCCCCTAAATCACCAATGTGTCAGATAAAGAATGATGCAATGGTTATGATCAAGCATACGGCGGATGCGGCGACTGCGCCTTTTTTCCTCTCCTTTAGTCCGACGAATAGGGTTGCCGTAAAGTAAAGGGCGGAAAGGCAGTCTATGGCAAGCGAAACGAGTTCCTTGGGCGGTTTCAGCAAAAGGTCGCTAGCAAAGAGTGCTGCGAGCAGGGTAAAGCCGATTGGGACCAAGTATCTCGATTGATTTTGCGACAGCATGGCAACTGCCTTTCAGAACAGGCAAGTGAAAAGTTGGTACGCTGCCCTTGCGGTTGCATACAAGGCGCCGCCAGGACCTTTTGTCACGTAACCGGCGATCACACCAGCGGTGCCAGCAACGTAGAGATCGCGCAGGCAAGCCTCCTCCTTCGGGATCAGCTTGACCTTGTGAGGGACAGGGCGGTTATTTGCAAATCCGTGAGAATCGCACCACGCCTTGGAATATGAATCCGTGCAGCGCCCGCGCTCAAAGGGGGATATATTGTAATTTTCGTCGTAGTTGTCTCCGACGTAGATCTCACTGCTCTCGGCGGGAGATCCCTCGTCGGCATAGGCTGCCGCAACGGGTACAAATGGTGTCATGACAAGGGAGAGGCAAAGAGTTGCTGAGACGATGGAGGGTAGACATTTCTTCATGGCGGGCTCCTTAATCTGGCCTTTGATAGTTACTCGATATCGCCTCCTGCCGCTTTCTATCCGTTGTATTCGGCGTATTTCTTTAATAAGGCAAGAGATTCTTTCTCTCCCTCGGCTGAGCCGATGATGTTTCCTTGATCATCCAGTATGAATACGGACGGAATATGCTCAAGTTCATATTGGTCATACACGGCCTTATCTTGATCTATGTATATGGGAAAGTCTCCTTCATGGACTGAGGCTTCTTCAATCGTGCTGTCCTCGGAAACAGTGAAAAGGTTCTTCCTTATGGCTGCGAAATTATCAAGTTGCTGCATATCCTCTATGAGAGATTCGCAGTGCGGACACCACGATGCCCAGAACATCAAGATGTTTTCCTCATTAGGTTTTAGCTTGTCAAAATAATTGACGTTTCGGCCAAGGCTGAAATCTTGGCCCTTTTTAATGGACAAAGATGAGGGATAAGCATCGTGTTGCGGTTTGATATTGACGGCGATCAAGGCGGCGAAACACGCCAGAGCCGCCAAAGTCAGTAAGGCGATAACGCATTTTCTCGGTTTCCAGCTCATGACAGATCCCTCTCTCATGGTGAAACGCATACATTACGATATATGTACATTATACGCTAATAAATTTCAATATCCATCATCTAACTAAAGCCTTGATTGGCAACTTCATCCGAACACTTCCCATATTCATCCGTACATGTACGGATGAATATGGGAATCCGATACTCTGAGGGCCGGACCGGCCGGCCCCGGGAGATCGGAGGACGGCATGTCCGGAAAGAGGAAGAAGGGGGCCGGGAAGTCGGCCCCGAGGGCCTACGGCAGGCTCACCAGGCACGAGCGGGACACGCTCCAGAGGATGCTGGAGCGCGGGGCCTCGTGCAGGCGGATAGCGAGGGAGCTGGGCAGGTCGCCCTCGACGGTGAGCTCCGAGGTGGCGTCGCACAGGTTCGTGACCGCGCCGAGGGAGAGGCGCGGCGAGCGAGTGGACGCCTCCGCCGACCTGTCGGCGGCCTGCCCGCGCCTGGCCGCGTGGCCGCGCTGCTGCAACGGGTGCGGGCGGTACCGCGCGATCGGCTGCAAGCGCCGCCCGCACGTCTTCTACGACGCCCGCGCCGCGCAGCTGTGCGCGGACTCGGTCCTCGTCTCGTCCAGGCGCGGGATAGACGCCGACGAGCCCGCCGCGGCCGAGGCGCTCGCCCTCATCCGCGACGGCCTGGGCCGGGGGCTCTCGCCCGAGCAGCTGTCCGCCCGCAACGGCGGCCCCGTGGACCTGTCGCCCTCGACGATCTACCGCTGGGTCGCGGCGGGCTACGACGGCATGACCAACATGGAGCTCAGGCGCAAGGTCGGCTACAGGCCCAGGTCGCACCGGGCCCCGAAGAGGGTGACGTCTCACTCGGCCCGCAGGTCATATGCCGCGTTCCTCGGCCTCGGCGAGGACGTTTGCGCCGCCGCCTGGGAGATGGACACCGTCGAGGGCGCGCGGGAGGACAGCGCCTGCCTGCTCACGCTGCTGCACCGCCCCAGCAGGCTGCAGCTCGCGCTGCCGCTGGCGGCGAAGGACGCCGAGAGCGTGGCGGCGGCGCTCGGGGGCGTGCGCTCCGTGCTGGGCGCCGGCGGCACGGGGAGGGTCTTCCGCGCCGTGCTCACCGACAACGGCCCCGAGTTCTCCGACGAGGGCGCGATCGCCGGGCTGATCGGCGAGGGGCCGGGCGAGACGAGGCTGTTCTACTGCGACCCTAGGCGCAGCGACCAGAAGGGCGCCTGCGAGCGCAACCACGTCGAGATCAGGAAGCTGCTGCCCAAGGGCCGCGGCCTCAGGTTCGACCGGCTGGCCCCGGCGGACCTGTCGCTGGCGATGTCGCACGTGAACTCCGAGCCCCGCGGCGCGCTCGGCTTCGCGACGCCCGCCCGCGCCTTCCGGGCGATGCTCGGCGGCGACGCGGCGGCGCTGCTGGAGGCGTACGGCATCGAGGACGTGCCCATCGACGAGCTCGACCTGACGCCGGGGCTCATCGCGCGGGCGCGCGAGGAAAGGGGCGATGCCCCGCTGTCCTAGCCTAAGGGAAAACGGAATAGACGGAACCGACCGTTCGGCTGAGTCTGGGAAGAGGTGCCGGGCGGCGGGCGGAGCATGGCCACCGGACCCATCGAAACACATCTCCACCGTTCCTTCAACTGGGAAAACGGCGCCCCCGGGCCCCGGGAGGGGCAGCGGGGGCGTTCGGCTAGGTGCGGGAACGGCCTATTTGCTCAATGTGTTCGGCTGAGATCGGAAATCAACCCATCTAACTAAAGAATGCTACCTCACTGATTCAGCGACGATGCATTTTTACCCTTGCGTTCCCACTCGCGTACCCGCCTCGCTGCGTCGGCGGTCGGAAGGGTCCCCGTCTCGCATTCAGCGACCTTGTAACCGTATCTGTCGAGCCAGGCGGCAGCGCATCCCAATCGACGCACTTCCAGTCGTCGCCGCGGCCGTGCTGCATCACGAGGCCTCCGGCGACCGTGAGCGCGTGGATATGCTCTCCTTGCAGGCCAGCGATGATTCCGCCGGTGCATACGATGCTAGGTCGCTGTGCCGGCACTGCGCAAACGTATTGGCCTTTGTGCCCCTTTTGGCAACTTTAGCCCGGCTGTGGGTTAAAACAACCACAGCCATGACCGCGTTAGCGTAGTACTATACTAATTGCTTAACATGCTCATATATTTCTAACTGCGACTTAAAATTACTTAATGTAGTCACATGTTAATGTGCTAATATATGACTATGCTATTTCAGAAAGGGGAGGACATGGCGACGAACATCCTGCTAGTCAATCAGAAAGGCGGCGTCGGCAAGACGACGTTCGCCGACGAGATCGCCTGGGGCCTCGAGCGCCGCGGCCACAAGGTCGGCTTCGGCAACCTGGACCCCCAGGGCGGAGCGAACCACGAGAAGGGGCTGCTCGACGACGAGGACGCCGTGAACGTCATCGACACGCCGGGGTTCCTGAGCGACGACACCGCCGAGTATGCCAAGAACGCGGATATCGCGATTATCCCGGTGCAGCCCGGCACGCTGGGCCTGAAGCCCATGAAGCGCACGATCAAGGTCGTCACCGAGGCCAATCCCGACTTGTCGTTCGCAATCATCGTCAACAACTTCGCCGGCAACCAGACGGTCGACCGTCAGTTCCTCGAACTGCTCGAAGCCGACGACCTGCCCGTGCTGGGCACCGTTCCGACCGCGGCGGCCTTCAAGCAGGGTGCGGCGCTGGGAAAGCCTGTGTATGAGATCGCCAAGAACGGCAAGGCCGCCCAGGCAATCGAGAGCATCTTGGACGAGATCGAGGAGGTCCTGTAATGGCAAGCAAGTTCAAGAAATCGACCTCGTACTTCGATAAGGCCGCGGAGGCCGCCGAGGAGAGGCAGCAGAAAATCGTTGAAAGCGCATCCGAGCCCCAGAAACCGGCTCCACAGGTACGGAAAGCCGGGCGCCCCAAAAAGGGCGCTGAAGGGGCATCTGAGAGGCTTGTACAGTTGTCTGTCTACGTTCCCGAGAGCTATCGTAAGCGATTGAAGCAGGTCGCCCTTGAGGAAGACAAGTCCGTATCGGATATCGCTCGGGAGCTTTTCGATTGCTATCTGGCCGAAAAAGAGCTCTAGTTGAGTTAACGGGTACCGAAGGGTATCCGTTTTCTTTTACCTTGGCCACTGAGAGCCGATTTAAGACCCCGTTCTATCTATCCGTGCGAAAACGGTCGGATCTCACCGATAGGACGTCTTATTTTCGATTCTGCGGCTCCCTGCCGGTAATTGAAGTGAGGTCAACCAAATGTTGGTATCCAGATCAACCGGAAAACGGATTCGACAAGTCATTGCCGAATTGTAGGGCTTGCAGCTAAGTGAGATTAGTTCGCCCGGGGAGCCGTAGGCGACGCCGGCGCCGAGGGCTGACAGCGACGTAGTCGGGGAGTTGGGGCGTTAGCCCCCACACTTTTGGCCGAAGGCCATGCCAAGGAGCCGAAGGCGACGCGGAGTGAGGCATAGCCGAACGGAGGGCAAGGAGGCGTAGCCGACGCGCAGGGGAGCCGTAGGCGACCGGAGAGCGAGCGTAGCGAGCGCCAAGGAGCGGCAGCGACGCGGAACGAACGTAGTGAGTGGAGGGCAAGGCCGATAGGCCGCGCAGGGAGCTTCAGCGACCGGAGATCTATTTAATTATTTATTCATTTTCTCTTTATTTAATTGGAATATGACTTTGCGTCATATGGATTCGCAGTCTGACCTTGCTTAAGTTACAGGTGATTCCGTATTACTTTGCGTCATATTTCGTATGACTTTGCGTCATATCCCGTATGACTTTGCGTCATATTTTCGTATGACTTTGCGTCATAAATATGACTCTACGTCATAAATATGGGGCTTTGCGCCAAACGGATATGACTTTGCGTCATATTTCAATCGAAAAAATTATGACTTTGCATCATAAATATGACTTTGCGTCATATCCCATATGACTTTACGTCATATGAAATTATGACTTTGCGTCATAAATATAACTTTGCGTCATATTTTTTTATGACTTTGCATCATAAATATGACTTTACATCATATTTATGATGCAAAGTCATATGAATTTGATGCTTGACCTCGCTTAGGTTACATATGTCGTTTATCTCGAGCAGCGCTGGCTATAAAAAAGGACGCCCGTCGCAGACGCCCTTCTGACATTACTTTCCTTCCTCGGGAACCCAACCGCGCTCACGCGCCTGAAGCTCAAGTTCTGTCCAGTTCATGACCCAGACCCCATCCACCTTGAAAATCAGACCGCGATTGGCAAGACTTCCCAACGCTTTCGATATGGTTGACTGATCCGTGAACAACTGATCGGCGAGTTGCTTCTGCTGCATGAACAGTCCGCGAGGCAACGGCCGTCCGTTGCGCGTCGGCGTTTGCCCACCTCCGCAGCAAAATGTGCCAATCAACTCTAAGAGCGCGAGTTGGACGCGACTTTTGGCGACAGCATTGTAGGGATCGTAGCTGAACTTCCGTTTCGCGCTGCCTGTGATCAGCTGCTTCGACTGGTCCATCCGATTGACGTCACGCGCTCCAATGGCGCCTGCGGCAGCTTCCTCTTGAGCAATCGAGCGCTCTGCGTCACTTTTCGGCAAGCTGTCGTCCGGCAGGACGGACTTGCCGCCGGCCAGCTTCCTTCTTTCTTCTTCGGTTAATTTAACCATCGGTCAATGCCCTTCAGTGTGAAGGCATTTCGACCTGTTTGCCCGCAATGCTATAACACCATGATATTTTGGTATCACTTTCGATACGGGGGCTAAATCCCAGCACATATTATGCTAAGATGCAGCTCAACAGGCCAAAAGCCAAAGATTGATATGAAAGAAGACCCAAATTGCTTGGCGGCACGGGTCTTTTTTCATGCCTATTTCTTCTCCTCGCGCTCGAGGAATTCGCTAATCGCAATCGACGCCATAGCGGACTTCGATACGCCACGAATCTCGGCGAGCTCAGTGAGTTTCTTCCACATCGCGAAGGGCAGCGCGACCTGAATTCGTTTTTTTGATTCCGCGACTGCCATGAAAATTAACCTCCCTTCAAATAGAACCATCTTTCGACTCTGTTTTCGGAAATTGTAGCATACCGTTGCTAGAGTGGTGCATTCTTTCACCACTCTAGCATTAAACCCACTAGGTCCGAGCATAGAGTCGTTTCAGTGTGGGTCATCCCAACCCACAGTTAGGACGACGGCCGCCAAAATGAGCCCGACAGTCTGCCGTTCCAGACTAGGCCGCACCCCAGTGCGTTGCAATTCAATCTACGATAGCAACCCACGAAAAAGACCAAACTAGCAGGGGCTTTTCTGTTATAGAATCCTGAATCCTGAAAAGCGCGGAAATCCGGCAGATTGGAGCTTGGAACATGAGGGATATGCACCTCATGTCGCTCATAAAACGTCTCCTGACCTCGAAGGAGAACGTTTTTTAGCGATAAAAGGAGACATAAATATGATCTGGTTTACCAGCGACACCCACTTCGGGCATGAGAACGTGCTGAAGTTCACCGACCGCCCGTGGGAGACGATTTGGCAGATGAACGACGCCATCGTCGACAGCATCAACGGCAAGGTTGCCGTGGACGACGAGCTCTACATCCTGGGGGATTTCTCATTCAAGATGACCGCCCAGGACGCCTACGGGCTGCGCAAGCAGATCGCCTGCAGGCGCATCCACCTCGTCCCGGGAAACCACGACAAGGACTGGACCCAGCCGGCGGTCGCTGGCGCCTTCACCGTGGAGCCGCCGATCTGCGTGCTCAAGATCGACGGGCAGAAGATCGTCCTGTGCCATTACCCCATGGCCGACTGGCAGGGCATGAGCCATGGATCGTGGCACCTCCACGGGCACATCCACAGCAGCGGCGGCGCGTACAACGAGTTCAACCGCAAGCAGGGCCTTCTGCGCTACGACGTCGGTTGCGACGCCAACGGGCACTCCCCGGTGAGCCTCGACGAGCTGGGGGAATGGTTCGCCGGGGTCGACGAGCCGTGCGACCGGGTGAAATGGCCCTGGTGGGTCAACGAGACCGGCGACAGGCAGGTCGAGCGCGAGCTGGCGGCGTACAAGAGGGAAGAGGTGAGTCGATGACGGTCTATGTGACGGGCGACATCCACAGTGGGCTCGACATGCAAAAGCTCCGCGACTGGGAGCTTGGCGACAGTCTTACCAGCGACGACTATCTGATTGTCGCTGGCGACTTTGGCTTTCCGTGGGATTTCTCTGCCGAGGAATGCGCCGACATCGCCTGGCTGGAATCGCGTCCCTATACCGTGCTGTTCGTCGACGGCAATCACGAGCGTTTCGATTACTGGGCGGAGCGCCCCATGGAGCTGTGGCACGGTGGGTTGACACAGCGCCTGTCGGACACCTCGCCCATTCGGCGCCTGACGCGCGGCGAGGTCTTTGAGCTCGACGGTTCGACAATTTTCACCATGGGCGGTGCCACGAGCGTGGACAGGGAATACCGTGTGCCGTATTCCAGCTGGTGGCCTCAGGAGCTCCCGGACGAGCGCGAATTCGATGCCGCGCGGGCCAAGCTCAACGAGGTCGGCTGGAAGGTCGACTGCGTCATCACCCATACCTGCGCCACGCGCATGCTCTCGCCGACGCTCTACCCGGACCCAGGCTGGGGGCGCCCTGATGTGGACCGGCTGACCGGATTCCTCGACGAGCTCGAGGATCGCCTGGACTATAAGCGCTGGTATTACGGCCATTTTCACCGAGACGGCAACCCGAACGAACGTCATACCGTGCTGTACGACCGGATCGTGAGGCTCGGGGACAAACTCCTGCCGTGGGGTGCGTACTGATGGCTGTCTATGTGACGGGAGACGTGCACGGCAGGGCCGAGTACGGGGCCAGCAGGTTCGCCTTCAGGTCTTGGCCACTGGGCCGGACCCTGACGCGCGATGACGCGGTGATCGTGGCCGGCGACTTCGGCTTTGTCTGGGATGGATCCAACGCCGAGAAATACTGGCTCGACTGGTTCGAATCGAAGCCGTGGACCACGTGTTTCGTAGACGGCAACCATGAGAACCATCACACCTTGGCCAATCTGCCGGTACGGGAGTGGAACGGCGGGCTCGTCCATGAGGTGCGACCGCACGTGCTGCACCTGATGCGCGGGGAGGTGTTCGACATCGACGGGCTCACGGTCCTTGCCATGGGCGGTGCCGCAAGCAACGACAGGCAGTATCGCAGGGAGGGAAGGAACTGGTGGCCCGAGGAGATGCCGAGCGAGGAAGAGATTGAACACTGCCGCTCCTCGCTCGATCGCGTGGGCTGGAAGGTCGACCACGTTGTGACCCACGAGGCCCCTGCCGCCCTGGCGGAGAAGCTGTGCCGCGAGCGCGGACGCGAGTATCGATGCGACCGGCTTCAGCGATTCCTTGGCGAGCTCGACGGGCGGCTCGGCTACCGCGCTTGGTTCTTCGGCCACTACCACGACGACGAGTGGCGTGACGACAGGCATCGCCTTATCTATCGAGATATCGTGCCGATCGAAGATGCTGCGCCCGGTTCTAGGAACCTTCTAGAAGCGCTCTAGAAGGTTCCTAGAAATCAGCAGCCTGACAGGAGAAGCACGGGGCTACTCGCCCTTCATCTGGGTCATGACCTCGATCTTGGCCTCGGCCACGGCCGCCCGCTGTTCGGCTACAGCAAGGCGGTCCTTGAGGGCGACGACCTCGGCCGTCAGGTCGCGCTGGGCCAGGAGTGTGTCGGCTTGGGCTTTCAGTGCGGCGTCACGCTCGCCGCGCAGCCGCTCGATCTCATCGACCATGGCCTCAGCCTCGGCATGGAGCTGGACGACCTGACGGCCGAGCCCCTTAGCACGGGAGAGGTACCTGACGCTCGCGGCGTGGAGCTCGTTGTTCTCGAGCTCGAGTCTCGCGGTATCGAGCTCGAACTTCTCCTCGATAAAGGCGACCCGCTCATTGCAGTCGGCCTCAATCTTTTCATTCCGATCCGTCGCCTCGACGAGCTTGCGGTTGAATTCGTCGAGCTGGGCCCTGAGCAGCGCGTTCTCGGTCCTGAGATCGGCCGTCTCGAGCAGTAGCTTCTCCCGCCACGTCGCCTCGGTCCGATCGGCGGCCTCCTCGTGGACGGACTTCACGCCGTAGATTTCCCTGATTTTTCTCTCGTCTGCCATTGCGGCACTCCAATCAACAACGGCATGGCTCCGCCATGCCAAACGGCTGGGAACAATGCACGGCCGCTGTTGATTTGTAGTCATCCTGCGATCGGTGAGTTCTAAAAAGGCGTCTCAGGTCATGCGTTCACGCAGGGTTTCAGTTGGAGAAATACCGCACTCTTATATAGTAGCGTCGCCGCACCCGAGCTTATTAGACAGATCGCGAAACGATGGACGAGCTCATTTCCTGACGCCCACCAATCCGCGTTCACGGAGGATGCGATACAGGGTCGATTTGGAGATGCCTGTGGCGGCGCAGATGTCGGGGATGGGCGTCTCCCGCGCAAGGTAGAGTTTCACGGCGGCATCCGCCTTGACGTCCGCGATGCGCGGGCGGCCACCGACGTTGCCACCATGGTTCCGTTTTACGGCGATGCCCTCGGCCTGACGCTGCTTAATCAGATCGCGCTCAAGCTCGGCTGTGCAGGCGTGGGTACCCAGCACGAAACGGCCGAAGGCGGTATCGAGGTCGACCGGCTGTTTCAAGGAGGTTAGCTTCACGCCGAGATTTCGGAACATAAGGTCGTAGTTCAGCAATTGCCTGGTCGATCTGGTTAGGCGCTCCCAGGACTCGACTACCACTTCATCGCCGGCCTTCATCTTCTTGAACAGACGCTTCTGTTGAGTTCGGTCGCCGTCCTTGGCACCCGTGACCTTATCTTTGTAGATATGGCCATAGGGCACGCCGGCGTTGACTAACGCCTCGATTTG
>ENA-OQNT01000179-OQNT01000179.1-human-gut-metagenome-genome-assembly--contig:-NODE-179-length-16119-cov-2.113182_pt1 | contig 16119 bp, 14 predicted proteins | sample MGYA00242634_ERZ504890 | MGnify/ENA primary metagenome ERZ504890 (study PRJEB26092, sample SAMD00036379) | human gut metagenome | host: Homo sapiens | study: EMG produced TPA metagenomics assembly of... | reverse complement strand
TTTTGTTTGTTTTTATTTAGCAACACTAAGATAAGTGAAATTTCTGACATGGCAAAATCCTGAGCAACTTTTTGTTGCTCAGGTGCTTATAAAAAATATTAAATTATAGTGTTGCGGAAATTAGAATAAATATAGGTGTTTGACAGATAATTACCTGTTTTTATTGTTTATTATACACTATAGTCGGAAAGTTTTCTTATCTTTGCAACCGAAATAACAAACAATAATATTAAATTAATAAAACCTATTTGAAAATGAAGAGATTAATTTCAGCAGTATTGCTTTCGGCAGCCGTAGTTGTGCCAACCATGGCGAAGAATGCAAAGACATTGGGCAATGGTTATCCATTTACTCAAGTACCATTCACCAGTGTGAAGATTTCACAGAATACTTTCTGGGGTGCCCGTCTGAAGGCTGCCCGAGAGGTAACCGTGCCATTGGCTTTCAGCAAGTGTGAGAGCGAGCACCGTTACAAGAACTTCGATATGGCTGCCTATACCCTGCAGCATCCTAACCACCCGGGCTTGAACACCAAGGAGTGGGATGTGAGCAAGTTCATGGGCTTCTCTTTCGATGATACCGATGTTTATAAGACCATCGAAGGTGCCAGCTACATCCTACAGACTTATCCGAACAAGAAGTTGAAGGCTTACATCGACAGCGTGCTCAATGTGGTAGCTGCGGCACAGGAGCCAGATGGCTATCTCTATACCGCCCGTACCATCAATCCAAAGCATCCACACCAGTGGTCGGGAAATAAGCGTTGGGTCAAGGACGAGGAGGCGAGCCACGAGCTTTACAACCTCGGTCACATGGTAGATGCAGCCTGTGCTCACTATCAGGCTACGGGTAGCACCAAGTTCCTGAACATCGCCAAGCGCTATGCCGATTGTGTGGTAAAGGAGGTTGGACCTAATCCAGGACAGGCTACCATCGTTCCTGGTCATCAGATTGCAGAGATGGCTTTGGCTCGTCTCTATACCCTGACCGGTGAGAAGAAGTATCTGGATGAGGCTAAGTATCTGCTTGACTATCGTGGCAAGACTCATATCCGCAACCCATATTCTCAGAGCCAGGCTCCTATCCTGGAGCAGAAAGAGGCGGTAGGTCATGCTGTTCGTGCCGGCTATATGTATGCTGGTATTGCCGATGTGGCTGCCCTGACCAAGGATTCTGCCTATATGAAGGTCATCGACCGTATTTTCGAAAACATCGTTGGCAAGAAGTACTATCTTACGGGTGGTGTAGGTGCCCGTCATGCAGGTGAAGCTTTCGGCGAGAACTATGAGTTGCCAAACATGACTGCCTATAATGAAACCTGTGCAGCCATCTCTATGGTTTACCTCTTCGAGCGCATGTTCCTCCTTTCACGGCGAGAGTAAGTATATCGACTGCATGGAGCGTACCTTATATAATGGTGTCATCTCGGGTATGAGCATGGATGGCGGTCGTTTCTTCTATCTAACCCATTGTCTAGCGATGGCAGTATGCCTTCAATGCCGATGGCAACACCACCCGCCAGCCTTGGTTCGGATGTGCCTGCTGCCCGAGTAACTTGTGCCGCTTCATCCCTTCTGTTCCAGGTTATCTCTATGGCGTGAAGGACAACAATATCTATGTGAATCTCTTTGCCGGCAATACATCTACCGTCAAGGTGAATGGCAAGGATGTGGTTCTGGAGGAGACTACCGAGTATCCTTGGAACGGCGATATCAAGATTGCTGTGAAGAAGAGCGGTGTGAAGAATGCCAACCTCCTGGTCCGTATTCCTGGATGGGTTCGCAATCAGGTAGTACCTAGCGACCTTTACAAGTATAGCGATGCAGAGAAGCCTGCTTACACAGTAACCGTAAACGGCAAGGCTGTAGAGGCTGATCTCGATGCCAACAAGGGTTATCTCCCTGTCAAGAACATCAAGAAGGGCGATGTAATCCGCATCCACTTCGATATGCCTATCCGTACAGTTGTAGCTAACGGCAAGGTGGCAGATGATAAGGGCAAGGTCGCCGTAGAGCGTGGACCATTGGTATATTGCGCTGAGGCTGTGGATAATCAGAACGAGCCAGTGCTCCGTGCCGTCATGGCCAAGAAGCCTGCCTTCTCGCTGGTAGATAACTACAGCATTGAGAACACAGAGACCAAGGGCGCTCCTGCTTTCTCTGTCAAGGCCATCAAGGCTGATGCCCAGATTCTGGAAGATGGTGCCAATGGCGTATCTGTCAAGAACAATGTGTTGACTCTGATTCCTTACTATGCCTGGAATCATCGTGGAGCCAATCAGATGAACGTCTGGTTCTATCAGAATTTAAGTGTGTTGGATAAATAAGTATCGGTTCGTAAATGCTAAGTAAATTCTGCTCGAAATGGTATTTTTACCCCATTTCGAGCAAAATAGCGTGTATTAATGCAAGTATTTACGATGATTGATGCGAGAACCGGAAATAGCCAACTGGCAAAATATAAACAGCCAACTGGCAAACTGCAAACAGCCGACTAGCGCATTTGTCGCTAGTCGGCTGTTTTACTGGAACAGTTATCGAAACCTCCTTTATTTTGTTTTCGTATAGGCTTCCTGCCAAATACTCTTCACTCTTCACCAAAAGCCCCGAATCCCCTGTGTTTATCGGCATTCCGAGGGGTGAAGAGTATTCGGGCACTCTTCACCTGCTCTTCACCACTCTTCACCCTTTAGTTCTGGCTGATTTGCAATCCATCTATCAGTCTTTCGCCTCTGTTCCCGTTTCTGAAGGTGAAGAGTGGGTGAAGAGATAAAAACAACTCTTCACCCCTCGGAATGCCGATAAACACAGGGGGTTCCGGCCGAAAGGTGAAGAGTGAAGAGTATTTTGATGATAGCTTCGTTTATTTTTTAAACAGTCTTTGGTTTCGCCTTCCAGACGATGCAAGTCATTAAGACAGACATCAGGGCTGCACCAATCCAGAAATAATTGATGTAGGTAAAGTCGTAAGTCTCTACGCCATTTACCAGATGCTTGTTGCCCTCGATGAGCAGACCGCTCATGATGTCCTGGATGCCGGCACCTACATAACTCGCTACGCCGACAACGCCAAGAGCAGCTCCCGATGCATTCTTAGGCGCAATATCTACCGCCATCAAACCACCGAGGAAGCAAAGCAACACGCCGATGCTCAAACCGAACAGTACCATCGCCGTAGCATCAACCCAGAGATGATGGCCCGGAATCAGCAGGAACAGACAGAGTGCCAACGCATTCAGTAAGCCGAAGATAACGGCTGGCAAATAACGGTTGCCCTTGAAAATCTTATCAGATACCAGTCCGGATGATACGGTTCCCACAATACCCAGGATAGAGTTGATAGAGATGATGAAGCTGGCATCAATCGTAGTATATCCCTTCTCGTTCTCAAGATAGAAGATACCCCAGCTGTTAACAGCATAGCGGCTGATATACATGAAAGCACTACTCAAGGCCAGAATCCAGATGAGCGGATTCTTCAAAACCGCACTCTGTGCCTTATTGTAAGATTCCGTATCCTGCTTCTTTTCCTCTACCTTGATACCCGGCAGGGTAACACCCTTGCTGGCAGGCGTATCGTGGAAGAAAGTAAGGAGCAGGACAACGCCCGCCAAACCTACTATCGCAGCTCCGATAAAACCATATTGCCATCCGAAGGCGCTCACGATGGAAGCCACAAAGATGAAGGTCATCGCCTCACCAATATTATGGCTCGCACTCCAGAATCCGTAGAACGTTCCTCGGTTCTTATCGTTAAACCAGCGGGAGAGACCTACCACGCAGGAGGCAGCTCCCATCGACTGGAACCATCCGCTCAATCCCCACAAAACTGCGAAGAGGATGAAGGAATTGGTAAAGCCCAAAGCCAGATTCACCAAGGCTGTAACGAGCAGACCGGTAGACATCAGTCGCTTGATGTTGCTTCGGTCAGCAAGGAAACCGTTGGTAAACTTACCGATAGCGTAAGTGAAGAACAAGACAGAGCCGATGATACCGAGCTCAGTTTCTGAGAATACGCCATTATCTACAATCGGTTTTTTGATTACGTTCAGGCTGAGTCGGCACACATAATATGTACCATATCCTATGGTAGCAGAAAGGAAAGTAGCCCATTGCAGACGTTTCAGTTTTCTTTCGTTTTCCTCAGGTGTAGAGGCTTTAGCCGGAATCGGTTCCGAAACCTTATAGAAGTCTATTATTTTCTTAAACATATAATCCTTAGTTGTTATTTATGAAGTTTGTGTTCTCGTACATAATTTAAGGAGATGTTTATTGAGTGTTGTGCATGACTTACCACCGTAAGCATGCACAACGATTCTTAAAACCAACAACCTTCTTAAATATTAATATATAGCGAAACCTATTGAATTTTATTTATGAAGTTTCTTGGCTCTCAAGTAATCAAGAAGCAAAGCAGGACGGTCTGTCTGGATAATCTTGGTACCCTGACCAACAATCCATCCCCAGCTCTCTTCTGGCTGTTTGAGTTCTACGGCGCGATCATCATCATGTCCACCGCAAAGCTCTGGCCAAAGCGTGTTGATGAAAACTCTTGCTCCACTATCACGTACTTTCTTAATCAGGCGGCGAGTGTTGGCATCATCTGTCTTGAATACCAATTCGTAAGCCTTTGGTTTCATGTTCTTGATGTAACCGTCGATTACCTCTTCTGCACCAGGCTTGCCGAGGTTAACTACAGGCATGAAAATCATCTTGTCGAGAACATCACCATGCTCAGCCTTTACCACCTCGTAAGGAAGTTCAGCCTTGATGATGCATTGGTCAACTGTACCAGTCTCCTTCAAAACCTTCATGGCATCGTCGAAGTAGTCGTAGCCCTTGTCAACATTCACCATGATTTTGCCTTTGCAGAGTTCCATTACCTCACGGAATGTTGGAATCTGATGGCGGGTCTTGCAGCCTACACCATTCTTCAGACGGAGCATCTTCAAAGAATCAAGAGTATAATTCTCTGGGAATCCCTTACCATTCATGGTTCGGTCAATCTTCTTGTCGTGCATCAGAACCAGAACGCCATCCTTTGTCTTCTTCAAGTCCAACTCAACCATATCAACACCCATGTCGATACAGTTCTGGAATGCCTGAATAGAGTTTTCAGGAGCATTACGCCAGTCTCCACGATGAGAAACGACCATAACATTTTCTTTTGCTGGCTTGTTGAAATTCTTAAGAATCTCTTTCAGGTTGCTTTGTGCAAAGCTTATAGAAGAAAGCATGCACAATACGGAAAGGATATATATCTTTTTCATTGTTTATTTTAGTTTATAAGATGAGGAAAAATGATACCTTATTTATATATAGATTTCAAGAGGACCGGAGCCCTCTTGAAATGAAATGCTTTATTTATCGTAGCCTGGATTCTGCCACAAGATTTTAGAATCTCCAACCTTTTCGATTTCTGTTTGAGGAATAGGGAAAAGGAGTTGATAATCTTGAATGTTCAAGCCTTGTGCTGCCAATACGCTCTTAGCATATCCCATTCTAACCAAGTCGAACCAGCGATGACCCTCGTATGGGAACTCTTTCTGGCGCTCATCGAGAATAGCCTTGCGGAAGCTTTCCTGTGTAGGAACATCTGCAGCTGTCAGTTTAGTAAGACCTGCTCTTGTTCTGGTTGCATTCAATTGCTTCAATGCGATAGAACCTTCTGAAGCATCATATCCAAGTTCGTTTAATGCCTCTGCATACATCAAAAGTACGTCAGCATAACGGAGAAGGATTTGGTCATTACCTACCTGATTGAATGATACATTCTTGGTATCCAGGAACTTAGTCATCAGATAGGCTTTGTTCTCTGCCTTCACATAAGTAATCATCTCCTTACGGGTGTCACCTGGTGTAAAGCAGTTTACAAGTGCTTCTGCCTGACCGCTTTCATCGGTCAAGTTGGTAATATCGTACCAATAAGAATGACCTTCGTTTACGATCTCCTTATTAAAGTGAACTGCAAAGATAATCTCTGCGTTGTTCTTGTTGTTCACATCAAATACCTGACCGATTGATGGCAACAGAGAATACTTGCCGATGAGTTGAGAAAGAACATCCTTTGCCTCGTTCCACTTATGGAATGTAAGATAAACCTTACCCAACAGAGCCTTGGCAGCATTAGCTGTTACACGTCCTGTTTCTGATGCAGAATACTTCTCTGGAAGATAATTGTTATCTACAATCTCCTTTAAATCACCAGCAATCAGATCGAACATCTGTGCGTCAGAGTATCTTGCAATCTTCAAAGCTTCTGCAGCACTTACTACATGCTTTGTTGCAGGAACGCCACCCCATACACGATACATGTTGAAGTAGTTCAAGGCTCTGATAAACATAGCCTCACCCTTATATTGCTTTTTCAAAGTCTCATTAAACTGCGCTCCGTCAATCTGGTCGAGAATCAGGTTGCAACGGTAAATGTTGTTGTTGAAGTTTGCCCAGTAGTTAGACAGAATACCATTTGAAGGCTTATCTTCAAAATGGTTGATGTCATAACGGTCCTGAGTACCAGCTGTAGGGGCTTTCACCTCCATGTTGTCGCTACGATACTCACAGCATTCTTTGTAGAAATTTACCTGAGACTGCAACTTAGCGTAGCAGCCGACTACAGCAACATTATAATCACTTGCAGTCTTATACACCTTATCAATCGTTACTTTACTTGCTGGCTCCAAATCAAAGAAGCTGTCTCCACATGAAGTCATCAGCAAAGTTACTAAAGATGACTAAAAATAATATCTTTTTCATATTGTGTAATTCTTTATAATGTGATGTTCAAACCAAACATATATGTTCTTGCCAAAGGATAAGTACCATAGTCCTCACCTGGAGTCAGGTTCTTGGAAGGACGGGCATTTACCTCTGGGTTGTAGCCGCTGTAGTTGGTAATAGTGAAGAGGTTCTGTCCTGAAACATAAACTCTCATCTTCTCAATCTTAAACTTCTGAGTAAGTGCACGAGGCAAAGTATAACCTAATGACAGGTTCTGGAGACGGAGGTATGAACCGCTCTCCAAGTGCCAGGTAGAAGTACGGCTGTTGTAACCAGTCTGCTTACGGTTTGCCTTATTTACCGAACCGCTGCCTGGATTCTCAGGACTCTTCCAACGGTCGAGAGCAATCTTGGTACCATTGGTGTTACCCTCCATATTGTCGAGGTAGCGCTTGTTCAAGTTCAGAATCTTGTTGCCATAAACACCCTGGAAGTTAAAGTCCATATCGAAACCACCATACCAAAGCTTGCCACCGAAACCATAAGTGAACTTAGGCATGTAGTTGCCGCATACAGTACGGTCCTTGTCCAAGTCAATATCACCACTTCCATCAACGTCAACGAAACGGAAGTCACCTACCTTTGCATTGGCAAGGTGTGGATAACTGTCAAGTTCCTGCTGGTTCTTGAACACACCATCATACTTCAAGAGATAGTAGCTACCGATTGGTTTGCCTACCTCTGTAATATAATAAGCATGAGCAACACTACCCGAAGAAATGATAGGTGCATTACCTGGACCTAACTCTTTCACCTCATTGGTGTTCTTGGCATAGTTGGCATTAAATGAATAGCCGAAGCCATTAGCAAATGTATGCTGTGATGTCAAAGCCAATTCCCAACCGCGGTTGTTTACCTTACCCAGATTCTGAAGTGAGGTGCTGTAACCTGTCAACAGAGGTACTGGTACATAAAGCAACATGTTTGAAGTGTTGGTATTGTAATAGTCTACAGAGAATCCGATGTAGCCGTCAAACATCTGAAGGTCGATACCGGCGTTGATCATCTGGTTCTTCTCCCAGCTCAGGTCGTCGCGCTTGATGTTGTCTGGTTTATAACCATAATGCAACAAACCTCCATTGGTACCTAAGATGTAATTGTCTGTTGACATGGTTGCCAAATGGTCGTAGTTACCAATCTCAAAGTTACCGGTTACACCATAGCTGGCACGAATCTTCATATCATTAACGAAAGACAACTCCTTTATGTTCTTGAAGAACTTTTCGTCGCTGATACGCCAAGCTGCTGAGGCTGATGGGAAGTAACCCCAACGGTTGTTCTTACCGAAACGTGAAGATCCATCAGTACGGATGGCTGCAGAAAGCATGTAGCGTCCTTCGTAGTTGTACTGAACACGAGCCAGGTAAGAAGCGATAGACCATTGTGTCTTGTCAGAACCACCCTTGGTTACCGTACCGCCATTTACGGTCTGGATGTAATCATTAGGGTAATCGGTTGCTGTTACGTTGTCGGTCTTCTTGGTTTCTTTCTGAGCAGACTGTACAAGTATGGCTGTAATGTTGTGTTTCTTATTGATAGTTGTTGTGTAAGTCAACTGGTTTTCAACCAACCAGTTAAAAAAAGAAACTGGAAGAACTGTAACCTATTGGGTTTGAAGGAGAATCATAGTAATCCTTCCCCTTCAAAGGCAGACCAGACTGGCGATATTTATCATTATGAGCACCATAATAGTCACCACCCAAAGACAATTTATAGGAAAGTCCCTTCATCAGTTCCAATTCAGCATAAGCCTTACCGGTAATAGACATGCGGTCGGTAACATTAGACTGCAAGCGAGCCATCGCAACAGGGTTCATCACCTCGTTGTGCTCATAGTCTGTACCAATTCGCCAATATCCATTACCCTGGAAATTATATGAACCGTCTGCGTTGTATACAGGGAAGGTTGGAGGCATCATCAAAGCAGACTGAACGATACCACCTGCACCAGATGCATCTACTGAATTAGAAACAGAATAAGAAGGAGCGAAGTTAACACCGAACTTCAAGCGCTTGTGCTGACCTGAGAGATTCATGCGGGCACCAAACTTCTCGAAGTCAGAACCGATAATGGTACCTTCCTTCTTCATATAGTTGCCTGATACGAAATAGTTGACGCTGTTAGACTTACCAGAAAGTGAAATGTTGTGTCCGGTTGTCATCGCTGTGCGGAAGATAGCATCCTGCCAGTCTGTATCTGTCAAGCCCTTAACACCCTCCAGATATGGGAACAAATCGGTTGCAATCTGCATGTAACCTTTAGGGCGTACGCTGTTAGGGTCACTTGCAGATGCACCAGGAACTTTAGAAAGATATGCGTTGTTACGTGCATCCTTTACGAATTCTGCATATTCGTAAGCGTTCATCATATCGAGTTTCTTTGATACGTTCTGTACACCTACGTAACCATCGTAAGAAACAGAGAGCTTGTCAGAGGTTCCCTTCTTGGTTGTAACGAGAACTACACCATTAGAACCGCGGCTACCATAGATAGCTGCTGCAGAAGCATCCTTCAAAACTTCAACAGACTCAATATCGTTGGTGTTCAGGTTGGCAAAACCACGCTCCATAGGAACACCATCTACTACATAGAGAGGGTCGCTACCGGCGTTGACGGTACTTACACCACGAACGCGAATGCTTACGCTACCCTCTGGGTCTCCGCTAGGTACTGTTACCTGTACACCAGGCATCTTACCAGCCAAAGCCTGACGGAAGTCGGTAGAAGGATTGTTGGCAAGAGCCTCTGCCTTGACAGAAGACACAGCAGTAGATACGTCGCGCTTCTTCTGCACGCCATAACCTACAACCACAACTTCTTCCAATACCTTATTATCATCTGCCAGGTTAACATTGATTACTTCGCGACCATTTACCTTGATGTCCTGGTCCTTGCAGCCAATGTATGATACTGCCAACATTCCGTCTGCAGGAATCTCGATGGTATAGTTGCCGTCAAGATCGGTTACAACACCATTGTTGGTGGTACCCTTTTCCATGACGGTAGCGCCGATAACTGGCTCGCCAGTTTCGTCTTTCACTACACCACGTACCTTGATTTTCTTGCCATGAGCCTGAGATTTAGCTTTTTGCTGAGGCTTGATGACGATGTAGTTGCCTTCCATCTCATAGGTAAAATTGATACCTTTGAGCAATTGGTTCAACATACCAAAGACATCATCACTTTTCTTGGTTAATGTAACCGAACGGTTAGCATCCAACTGTGAGGAGTTGTAGGCAATCTTGTACTTAGATCCTTTTCAATCTTCTCAAAAGCTGACTTAAGCGTTACCTTGTTTGAGCTGAAGCTGACGTTCTGAGCCGAAAGGGTCATCTGGCCTGCTAGGAGCAAACAGAAGCATGACGCAGAGATTCTTTTAAGATTCATACTTTATCTTTTTAAGTTAATAATAATTTGCTTGTTACGTCTTGAAGACAACGGGAAAGAGAGTTACACCCAATTACAAAACTGTTAAAATGAAGTTTTTCTGAAAAAAATATCTTGTGTTCGCAAACACCCTATAAAATTCTTCTTTTGGAAATTATAAATACATAATATGAAGGCTCTAAATTAGCATTTCTTGCTGCTAATTTAGAGCCTTGATTTTTTAAAAAAGTAATGCTTTGGGTATGGAAATAGCAGTAATGCTTTTGATAATCAGAACTTACTTCGTTCTTTCCTCAGACAGAATTTTTTCTCAATTCCCCGCTCGTACTGCTCTGCATCCTCAAAGCAGATGGCCTGCATTCCGAAACGCTGGGCGGCTTCTACATTCTCTATTCTGTCGTCAGCAAAAAGGCATTCTTCCGTTTTCAGATTGTATTTCTGGCAGATTCTTTCATAAATAGCTCTGTCGGGTTTGATGATTTTCTCTTCTGAAGAAATCACCTGTCCTTCCAGAAGTTGGAAAATGGGATATTGGGCCATCGTTTCGTGAACCTTGGTGCACCAGTTGGAAAGTCCGTAAAGGTGGTAGCCTTCTGCCTTCAACTGGGTCAGCAAGGTGCGCATACCTTCTTTTTCGCCCCTTACAAATTCGTTAAAGCGCTGGGCTACGGTTGCTATTTCTTCCTTATATTGCGGCATGATCTGCTGCATCTTGCAGAAGGTTTCTTCGAAAGAATCTCCGCGATCCATATTCTCATTCCATTTGCCGTCTATCAGGAGATGATAGAATTCTTCAGCCTGTTCGTGGGTCTTGAATATCTGGTCAAGCGTTTCAAAGTAATTCGTAATCTACGAGTACTTTTCCAAAATCAAAAATCAAATTCTTTATCATGATATTTCCAGTTTATGTTATTATTTCTGTTTTCATATCCCGTGCAGAGATACTCTTTTATGAAAAAAGGCGCATCATTTTTACATAATGCGCCTTTTGTTTACCTATTATAATATATGCCTACCTGATGATTACTTCATCTTTCTTCACTTCATATTCCAGACCAGGAACCAGGTTTTTCAGGACAAACATGGCTCCCGAGAGGGTTTCGCCACGGTTGAAATGAACTGTAACCTTCGTCTTCTGGTGAATCTTTGAACGGAAGGTGAATTTCACTCCGTATGCATTACCCAGAATCTTACCAGCTTCTGCCAGCGTTACATCGTTCAGGTCAATCTCCTTGTTGCGCCAGCTTGTACCATCTTCTTCGGCCGAAACCTTGCGGAGGTTTACTGCCTTGGTCTTTACATTATATACTAACTGGTCGTTAGGCTTCATGCTGTAAACCTTGTCTTCCTGACCTATGATGCGGAGTTCTATCTTGCCGGTTTTGAGTGTGGCAGATACTTCATCTGTATTTGAATAAGATGAAACCGTAAAAGAGGTGCCCAAGTCGGTAATCTCGAAACGAGGAGTGCTGACGTGGAACGGCTGGGCATCATCATGCCTGATGTCGAAGAATGCCTCTCCCGACAGGAAAACCTTGCGTTCTTCTGCTCCTTTGAAAGAGGAAGGATAGAGGAGTACGGAACTCTGGCTGAGTCTTACTTTCGTTCCGTCTGCCAAGGCGATGACTTTGCTCTCTTCGTTGATGGTATGCTCCTGGAGCATGGTTGCCAGTTTTATATCCTTGAGTTGGTTGTTCATCTGGACGTAGAGCTTGCCGAATACAATCAGCATCAGCAGCGGTACGAAGACGGCAGCCAGTTTGGCAAAGTTGAAGATTCGAAGCGATTTTTTCTTTTCTATTTCTCTTGTTTCTTCTGTTTCGAAGAGGCGGTTGTATGCAGCAGAAATTTCTTCTTCTTCCATATAGGCTGAATCAGCCTTGTCCCATAATTCTCTAAATGCCTCGTTCGCCTCTTTATCGTCTTGTGTATTGGAAATTCTATCTAATACCCTTTCTTTTATTTCATCCGGCACATTGTGCCCGCTATAATAATCTATGATATCCCTTATCTTTGTTGCCATAATAAAAACTTCATTTATTTTTAAGACATGTTTCAATGGTGTTACACCCAATGGCAAGGTAACAAAATCATCAAATATAAGGCTTTTTTAATTTCTTTAAGAGCTAGGTTAAGATGATTTTCTACCGTTTTCTTCTGAATACCCAGGCGCTGGGCTATCTCTTCGTTCTTGAGATGCTGTTCGCGGCTCATGCGATAAATCATCTGGCGTTGTTGCGGCATGCTTTCTACCACCATGTCGATGAGCAGTTGGGTATCCTTTGCCACCACATCGTCATGTGGCGAAGATTCGTTGGCGTATCTGTCTGGCAGACTGTCAATATCTATTGGGATGATGTGCTTGGAGGAAATATAGTTGATGACAGTATATTTTGCCAAAATAAAGAGGTAGGAATCGAAGTTCTGGATATCGGCAAACTTCTCGCGTTTGTTCCATACCTTTAAGAAGATGAGCTGGCTGACGTCATCAGCATCATCTTCGTTTTTCAAGAGCATGGCTACAAAACGGTGTACCTTAGGATAGAACCTGCGGAACATCGTTTCGTATGCTTTCTTGTCTCCTTTCGACATTAATAATATTGTTTCTTTTTCTATTTCCATTCTTACGATTATGTATGTTTAATACGGTAATAGCTGCAAAATTAAACAAAATATCTGAAATTGCAAGCTTTTGCGGGCATTATTTCGGGAAAGGCACATAAAAATATCCTTTTTATCCCTTTCTTCCGAAATCGGCTGGAATCTCGCCCCATTTCTTCGTTTCCCATTTTATAATAGGTATGTTGATGGGGTGGGTGCGGAGCCAGTTCTCGGCTCGGGCGATGACCTGGTAGAGCTGTTCGGTCTGGGGAGTGCGCTCCAGTTTGGTCTTGCATTGTTTCTTGCTTACCCAGAGCTGGGCATTCACGCTGTCGCTATAAATTATCTTGTCGGTAATGCCCTTCTGCTGCATCAGGGCGAGGGCGTGGACGATGGCGAGAAACTCGCCGATGTTGTTGGTGCCGTGGATAGGACCATAGTGGAAAACCTGGGCACCGGTCTGAAGGTCGATGCATTGGTATTCCATTGGACCGGGATTGCCGGAACAGGCGGCATCCACAGCCCAGGCGTTGGCTATAACTTCGTTGGGTAGAGGCAAAACGGTATCGTTTCTCCATGAAGGAGGATTTACGGGCATTTTATTCATCTTTTTTCTTTTTGGTGGGTTGAGAAACAAAAAGGATTGGCTAAAACTGAAATGAGCATGCGCCTTGGAGTCGAGCTCCAGGGCCATGCTCATTATGTCAAATAGTCAATATTCTTTTATTTTTTAAATTGTAGGTTATTATATCTTATGTATATATTACATTCTTTCCGGAACCTCGATGCCGAGCAGAGACATACCGTTCTTCAAGATCTTAGCCACGTTGGCAGCAAGAACCAGACGGGTAATCTTCTCAGCCTCGCTCTCGGCATTCAGGATGCTGTAGTCGTGATAGAACTGGTTGAACTCCTTGGTCAACTCGTAGCAGTAGTTAGCGATACCACCAGGGTTGTAGTTGTTGCCTGCATCGGCTACAGCTGCAGCAAAGTCGTTCATCTTCTGGATGAGGTCAATCTCCTTCTCGTTGATAGGAGCGTCTGCGCCCAACTCTGCAGGAATCTCGATGCCCTCGGCTGCTGCCTTGCGCATGATGCTGCGGATACGGGCATAGGTATACTGGATGAAAGGACCTGTGTTACCGTTGAAGTCGATACTCTCTTCTGGGTTGAAGAGCATGTTCTTGCGGGCATCTACCTTGAGGATGAAGTACTTCAACGCTCCGAGACCCACGATGCGTGAAATCTCCTGGCGCTCTTCCTCGCTCATGTCCTTGAACTTGCCGAGCTCATCGCTTGTCTGGCGAGCGTCCTTAATCATTTCTGCCATCAGGTCATCAGCATCTACTACGGTTCCTTCGCGGCTCTTCATCTTTCCGTTAGGCAACTCTACCATACCGTAAGAGAAGTGAACCAAGTCCTTACCCCACTTGAAACCGAGACGGTCGAGCAGGATAGAGAGCACCTGGAAGTGGTAGTTCTGCTCGTTACCTACTACATAGATCATCTTGTCGATAGGGAAATCCTTGAAACGGAGGTCGGCAGTACCGATGTCCTGAGTCATATAAACAGAGGTGCCGTCTGAACGGAGCAGGAGCTTCTGGTCGAGGCCCTCGTTGGTGAGGTCAGCCCAAACAGAGTTATCATCCTTGCGGAAGAAGAGACCCTTCTCCAATCCTTCTTCTACCTTCTTCTTACCCTCGAGGTAAGTATTTGACTCATAATATATCTTGTCGAAACTTACACCCATCATCTTGTAAGTCTCATCAAAGCCAGCGTAAACCCAGTTGTTCATCTTCTGCCAGAGAGCGCGAACCTCAGGGTCGTTGTTTTCCCACTTCACGAGCATTTCGTGAGCCTCCTTGATCAATGGAGCCTCTGCCTTTGCTTTCTCTGTGGCAGCTTCTTCTTCCATGCCCTCTTCATGTACTGAGCCTTGAGCTCTGCGATTTCCTCACGATAGTGCTTGTCGAAGGCTACATAGTAGTCGCCGATGAGGTGGTCGCCCTTCTTGCCGGAAGTTTCAGGAGTTTCGCCATTGCCCCACTTGAGCCAGGCGAGCATAGACTTACAGATGTGGATACCACGGTCGTTAACGATGTTTGTCTTGATTACCTTGTTGCCGTTAGCCTCCATAATCTGGGCCAATGACCAGCCGAGGAGGTTGTTGCGAACGTGACCGAGGTGGAGAGGCTTGTTGGTGTTAGGAGAAGAGTACTCAATCATGACGAGCGGACTGTTCTCAGTAACTGGCTTCTCACCAAACTTAGGGTCAGCGTTGATGGTATTCAAGAGTCCTACCCAAGCGGCAGGAGCGATAGAAAGGTTGAGGAAACCCTTAACCACGTTGAAGTCTGCGATAACGTTAGCGCAGTTTTTCTTCAGGTATTCGCCGATTTCCTGTGCTGTATCCTCAGGCTTTTTCTTCGACATTTTGAGGAATGGGAATACGACGAGGGTAAGGTTACCTTCGAAATTACTCTTGGTCTTCTGCAGGGCTACCATCTTCTCAGGTACGTCCTGACCATAAAGCTCCTTCACCGCAGCGATGACCGAGCTGATGATTTCGTTTTCTATCTTCATTATTTAATATATATTTTTACCGGTAAAATTATCTTTTTAAACTGATTGAAGAGGGATTTGCAAGTTCCCTTTCCGTTTATGCGGCTGCAAATTTACAAATAATAATTGAATTGTGAAAGAAAAATTGCACATTCTTTTGTTTTTTGTTCGCATTCTTTAGTTTTTTATTTGCTTTTGCAACAGAAATGAAGTATTGCGGGGCTGTTGAAGACTGTCTTTAAAGGGAAGAAAGAACAGGAAGTATAAATGGGAATAGGAGCAAAAACCCCGCAAAAAGGGTCTTTGCTCCTATTCTTATCTGTTGGTAGCTGAATATAACTTCCGTGATTTATCCCTCGAGGATAATTGATGCCACGTCTTCGGGCGAATTCCATAGGATTCCGTCTTGCAACTCGTCGTCGGTAAATCCGTTGAGTGCTTCCTGTGCTTCCCTTGGAGTAATGGCTGGAGTGCCGTCCTCGTTCTTAGCATCGAGTAAAGCCTGCAAGATGGCTGCTCTGTATTCTTCGATTGTCATCATAATTTTTATGTCGTTTCGTTGTTTATTTTATGATGGCAAAGGTAATGCATTTTTTTGGAAACACCAAACTTTTTGTCATTTTCTTTTAGCGGATATTGAAAAAGTTTTATATATTTATATGATTCTAATTTCCGCAACACTATAATTTAATATTTTTTATAAGCACCTGAGCAACAAAAAGTTGCTCAGGATTTTGCCATGTCAGAAATTTCACTTATCTTAGTGTTGCTAAATAAAAACAAACAAAA
>ENA-OQNT01000177-OQNT01000177.1-human-gut-metagenome-genome-assembly--contig:-NODE-177-length-16185-cov-3.083323_pt1 | contig 16185 bp, 14 predicted proteins | sample MGYA00242634_ERZ504890 | MGnify/ENA primary metagenome ERZ504890 (study PRJEB26092, sample SAMD00036379) | human gut metagenome | host: Homo sapiens | study: EMG produced TPA metagenomics assembly of... | reverse complement strand
GAAGCATTTAAAAAAGCTATTGAAGCAGGACGAAGTGCATACCTTGCCGGACTGGGAAGAACCCTGGAAAAAGGTGCAAGCGCATCCTCTCCACTGACTGGTTTTCTTCATGAGTAATAAATAAAAAATCATTCTAAGATGCATTATTTTAGAGGATTGCTATAACTGCGGAGTAGGTATTAATTTATAGGAAAACGAAAGTTGCCAAATGGTAATAAAGAGGAGAAAACATCAATGGAAACAACAGAAAAAAATATGGAACATGGGGAACACTTCAACGAAAGTATTGTCAATGAAGTGATTCTGGAAGATATGAAAAAGAACAGGATCGATCATATGAAATATCTTCCGGGAATGGAAGTACTGGAAGAATCAGACGTGATGGATCAGGTTATTTCTGCCATGAATGCTTACGATTATGATAAATATACAGAGGCAGATGTACGCAGGGCACTTGCTCATGATAACCGTACACCAGAGGATTTTCAGGCACTGCTGTCTCCGGCTGCATTGCCTCTTCTTGAGGAAATTGCGCAGGCTGCGCAGAAAGAAACCAGGAAACATTTTGGGAACAGTGTGTATATGTTTACCCCTGTTTATATTGCAAATTACTGTGAGAATTACTGTATTTACTGCGGATTTAACTGCCATAATAAGATCCGCAGAGCAAAGCTGAATGCAGAAGAGATTGATAAGGAAATGGCTGCTATCGCAAAGACAGGACTGCAGGAAATCCTGATTCTTACAGGAGAGAGCAGAGCGAAATCTGATGTAAAATATATCGGGGAAGCATGTAAGATTGCCAGAAAATATTTCAAAGTAATCGGACTTGAAGTTTATCCTATGAATTCAGATGAGTATGCACATCTCCATGAGTGCGGAGCTGATTATGTAACGGTATTCCAGGAAACTTATAATTCAGATAAGTATGAAACTCTGCATCTTGCAGGTCACAAGCGTATATTTCCTTATCGTCTGAACGCACAGGAACGTGCTTTAAAAGGTGGTATGCGAGGAGTAGGATTTGCTGCACTTCTGGGACTGGATGATTTCCGCAAGGATGCTTTTGCAACGGGATATCACGCATATCTTCTGCAGAGAAAATATCCACACGCAGAGATCGCTTTTTCCTGCCCGAGACTTCGTCCGATCATCAACAACGACAGGATCAATCCGAAGGATGTACACGAACCGCAGCTTTTGCAGGTAGTCTGTGCATATCGTCTGTTTATGCCGTTTGCAAGTATTACTGTATCCACCAGAGAGTGTGAGCGTGTCCGTGACAATCTGGTAAATATCGCAGCAACCAAGATCTCTGCAGGTGTCAGCACAGGAATCGGAAGCCATGTGGATGATATCGAAGATAAAGGCGACGATCAGTTTGAGATTTCCGACGGAAGGTCTGTGGACGAAGTTTTCAACGCCCTGAAAGACCACGGCCTGCAGCCGGTGATGAATGATTATATTTATCTGTGAGATGAAGGCGGCGAAAGAGGATCACACAGACTACCGAGGATAACTTCTGTGGAATATGTGGAAAACCATTCGCCCGAAAGAGCGATTTTTCAGGGTGAGTGTGGATAACTGTTTCGGAAGAATGAATGCAGAAAGATTTTTGGCAAACAGAGGACAGTGCTGGAAGAATTTGTCGTCAGAACAAGAGTAATTTTTCAGTCCGGGTCTGATAAAATGGATATAACCCGGTTTATCTTAAAGAGAAAAATGCAGATGAGGTTTTTGTCAGAATGAAAGAAAAGCAGTTGCATGGAGAAGAACTGACCAAAGAAGATCTCAAACGTGCTGTCAAAGATGAAGCTTACCGCAAAAAACTCCTGGAAGAGCTGAATTCACAAGGTTGATTGCGTTTTCACAAAATCTTTCAACGGTGATGAAGAATATGCAAAAAAGAGTGCGAAATCTATGGATAACAGCTAAAAATCAAACATAAAAACCTGTAAAATCCGCCCAAATATCCCTGATTTCGAAAACTACTGAAAACGGTTTCCAATCTAATAGTTTTCATAGGTACTTACTCATGTTTATAATAGCCCCAACAACAAAACACGAGGCAAAACACAGGAGGTAAGTATTATGAAAAGAAGCTGCAGAACAGTGAAAAAACAGAGTCTGCAGCTTCTTTTATGTAAATATGATGTGCCTTTTGCGACTGGAAAATCTGTACCTGATATATAGCAGCTGTCAACATCACATGCAGCTACGGATTTTCCGGTCTGCAAAATAACGGCAGAGGGGGCAATGTGAATCACAAGGGATCAGGCATGGCTTCCTTCGGTCAGGGAACAGCCGTCCATTATACGGATCCCGTTTATGACATCCAGATAAGTGTCATACATTTCCTTCCATTCATCAGAGGCGTCCTTGGAGTACTGGCTGATGGTGGACAGAAGATCGTATTTTTTGCCGTCGACGGTTTCGATACGGCCGAGATAGCCCTGCCATACACTGTCCAGAGGCTGGTCTTCGCCATCGTAATATCTGGCTTCCAGAGTCAGTACAGGAACATCCTCATTGTAATAAGTCAGTTTATATCCACCATTTTCGGTTTCGGTTGTTTCATAATGGCAGAGATATTTCCAGCGCTCCGGAGTGAGGACCTGGAAGTAATCCGTCATGGCCATATCCACACGCTCTGCGTAAACGAAATCTATGGATTTGATCAGCTCTGTGGCTTCCTTTTCGGCGGCCTTATCATAGGTGTCTGACGGAGTCAGGACAAAAAGTCCGAAGGTATAATCGTCAGTCTGGCATACAAGAGCATCTACATTTTTTTTCTTCTTCGTTGACTTCGGTTAAGTATTGATATTTCGTGGCAGGATAAGATTCAAAGGTAAGATCCTTTTTGGTGATGATCTCACCCTTTACCGGATAGTATTCTGCCAGAAAACCCTTCAGGGAAGAATCCTCCAGAGAGGAATTCGGTACTTTTAAAACAAAGGCAGTGCTTTTTCCGCCATTTACGGAACGCTGCTCGAAATAACCTTCTTTTTCGGGCATGGATTCTCTGATCGTATCATCGGCAGGGAATCCAACCCGCATATGAAGCTCGCCGCGCTTTTCCGATTCGGAGGAATCTTCCGTGTTTGTATCGGAAGAGGAATTTGGGTATGAAGAATCGGAATCCTGCGAGGAGGAGTTTCCACTGGTATCGGAGGATTCTTCTGAAGAATCTCCGGAGGAGGAATCAGTTTCAGAATCGGAATATTCCTGAAGATTGCCGTAGTCATCAATATAATATTTATCTCTGGAGCCAATATATGTGGTTCCGGTGGCATCTTCCAGCCACACACTGCCGTCCTCATAATAATAATGAGGCTCAAAATAACCGTCCTGTTCGGTCCAGCCGGCATCGTTGCCTTCCATCAGTTCACCGGAATCCGGGTCAGGGGCATAATTACCTTCCCCGATATATTCATCCTCGGAACCATTGCGGTACCAGTAATCTCCGTTTTCATCCTGCCAGATGTACTGACCGTCATCGGTTGGAGGGTCAGAAGCGAGGACCGGGACTGCAGATATAGAAAGAGCGATCGCGCCTGTTAAAAGAACTAAGATTTTTTTATGCATAGGCACCTCCTGATAAATTGCGCAGCAGTTAGCTGCTTACTATTCTTTGATCATAAATTTTTACAAATAAAAAAGATCTGTCTGTTAAGTACATTGTAACAGACAGATCCCGATATCCGGAAATGTGAAGAAAAGAGACATTTACGGAAAGCTGCGTACAGGTCTGGAAATATGCTATCCGATCGTGAAAAGACCGGCTTACCGGCAGGTAAAAAGATATCCCTTCCCATAAACCGAGACAATGTCATACTCATCGGTATCTTCGGCACCGATCTTGGTCCGGAGGTTAAAGATATGCCGCCGTACCGTGCTGGTATCTGTTCCTGCACAGCTGCCCCATACCGCTTCGTAGAGCTCCTTTGCAGAAAAAATCTTCTCCTGGTTTTCTGCAAGGAGACGTAGCAGAGAGAATTCGGTCCGGGTAAGGCCTGTGTCGGCATTATTGAGATATGCATGGCCGTCCGAAAGATCCAGCCGCAGGCTGCCGATGGTGATCTGACGGGAGGACTGAAATTTTTCTTTTATTTTTTCTTCCATTCGTTTCTGGCGTTCCAGAAGCATCTGGATCACGGCCAGAAATTCATCGAAATTATAAGGTTTGGTGAGATAATAGTCGCCTCCCTGCTGAAGTCCTTCTACCCGATCCCGGATATCACTTTTTCCGGTGAGAAAAAGAACCGGATTTATGGTCTTTTCGCGGAAGCGGCGGCAGATATCCAGACCGTTTCCGTCCGGAAGCATAATGTCCAGGATAAGAAGATCCGGCAGCTGTTTTTCAAGCTGATGACAGGCTTCGGCGGCTGTCTGTGCAGTGTGGACATCGTAGCCACGGCGCCGCAGCATACGGCAGTTGGTATTCAGCACCTGTTCTTCATCCTCGACCATAAGGATAAGTGATTTCTTTTCATTCATTTATGATTCCTCCTCCGGAAGTGAGAAGAACACCTGAGTCCCCTCGCCTTCTTTACTTTTCAGCCATATTTTGCCGCCATGGGCAGTGATGATCTGATGACAGACATAGAGGCCTATGCCGTGCCGCCAGTAATCCTTATCAGCGGAAACATAACCCTTGAGTGCGTTTTTTCGCATTTCTTCTGACATGCCGGTTCCGGTGTCGGAGACGCAGATGGTCTGCCAGCCCGGTTCGCCGGTAAGCGAAATGGTGATGGTTCCGTTTTGGGTGTGACGCTCTGCATTGGAGATCAGATTGGTGACAACTTGGATCAGCCGTTCCGGATCAGCAGAGATTTCCGGGAGTCCGGATTGTGTTGTAAGGACCAGCTGATTGTCTTTGAGCTTGGATGACTGCAGTAGCTTTTTTTACAGAATACAAAAGACCGGACAGATCTGATGGGATAAGGGAAAGGGCAAGCCGTCCCTGCTCAATGGAAACCGTATCCATCAGATCCAGCACGATCCGGTCGATCCGCATTACCGACTGTTCAATGGTGCGGAGATTTTCCTGCATAAGAGAGAAATCCAGAGGCTCTTCCTCAAGGAGCTCGGAGGTGTCCCGCGCGTGGAGGGAAATGGAACTCAGAGGATTTTTAATCTCATGGGCAACGGTGGTCAGGAAGGTGGACTTGGCATTATCAAGGGAGCGCAGTCGCAGATTCTGTTCCTCCAGAAGGAGCTGCTGCTGGTTATATTCCTTCAGATGAAAATAGAGAACACTGCCGCAGACAATACTTACAGAGACAAACGCCAGAAGGATATCTGCCAGCCGGTCTGCTTCCGTGGCAAAAGGAGTTACAGTGTCCGGGAAATGGTATGCAACCAGACACAGTCCCATATAAAGGAGGATCTCCAGCAGGGAAACGATCAGAGCGCGTCTTTTTTCCAGCATCAGCACGGTAAAAATAATAGCAAACACAAAGAATGCCGGCATGCCGCCACGATAACCGCCGCTGGTAAAAAACATCACCGGAAAAACGATCAGAAAGATCACGACAATGGTAATCAGGTAGCAGCGCTGATATTTTCCACTGTAATAGGAATAAAGAAAAAGCCCTCCGGAGATTGCAACCAGCGCAAAATTGATCAGTACATTTCCCCAGGAACCGGTCCCGAGACTGAGAAAGGCCATGATCAGGCTGATCACAGTACCTCCCAAGGCGAGGATGTTGAACAGCCGGACGCGGAAATCAAGGGTGGGACTGAATAAAGAGTGAAAAATATTCCGGAGCTTCGGGTTTATATTGATAGGGATCACCTCCTGTTCTTTATGTAGGTTTGTATGCCTGCGGGCATCTTTCTTTTGGTGCTGTAATTATCGCAACTGTTATAATTGTATCATGCTGTCGTATAGTTGTGTACACAAAAAAATACATTTAATCCCGTTTTCCTATTGACATACTATGAATAGTAGGTTAATATAAGTGTCAACAAAAGAAAGGGAAGAGGCTATGAACGAATACGGCTTTAATACAGGACTGCTCCACGGCACCAACGAGAAATATCCGCAGGGAGCAACACAGGTTCCAATCTATCAGAGCAGCGCATTCCGACATGACAGCGCGGAAGACCTGGAGAAAATTTTTGACAATAAAAAAATGGGCTTCTCCTATACAAGGATCAACAATCCTACGGTAGAGTCCTTTGAGAAGAGAGTGACCATGCTGGAGGATGGGATCGGCAGTGTGGCCTGTGCTTCCGGAATGGCAGCGCTGACCAATGCGTTTCTGAACATTCTTCAGGCGGGAGACGAGATTGTGGCAGCCTGCGGACTGTATGGCGGAACCGTGGAACTGTTCGATGATCTGAAGCCTTTCGGGATTTCCGTAAAATATGTGAAAGAGAATAAGCCGGAAGCTTTTGAGGCAGAGATCACAGAGAAGACGCGACTTGTTTTTGCGGAGACCATTGGCAACCCCAAGCTAGATGTTACCGATATCCAGGCAGTTGCGGAAGTGGCACATAAGCATGACGTACCGCTGATCGTAGACAACACGGTGGCAACCCCGTATCTGATCCAGCCACTGAAGCTTGGAGCTGACATTGTGGTTCATTCCTCTTCCAAATATATCAATGGAAGCAGCGATGCCATCAGCGGTATTCTTGTCTGTGGTAAGGGTCTGAAATGGGACCCTTACCGATATCCGGGACTTGCTCCATACCGGAAATTCGGACCATTTGCATACATCGCCAAGCTTAGAAACGGACTTTTCCGGAACACTGGCGCGTGTCTTGCTCCGCAGAATGCTTTCCTTAATAACCTGGGACTGGAGACCCTGGGACTTCGAATGCAGAGACAGTGTGACAATGCACTGGAGCTTGCGAGATTTTTACAGGGCCTGGGTGGTGACATTGAAGTAAATTATCCTGGACTGGAAAAAAGCCCTTATCACGAAATTGCGGAAAAGCAGTTCAGGAATGGCTACGGAGCTATCGTAACCGTAAGAACCGGAAGCAAGGAGAAGGCTTTTTCCATTATTAATTCATTGAAGATCCCACTGATCATCTCCAATATCGGAGATACGAAGACCCTGGTGATCCATCCGGAATCCACCATCGCGGCACACATCTCCGACGAAGAGAAGCTGCAGTCCGGAGTATTCGAGGATCTGATCCGTATCAGTGTGGGAATTGAAGATATTGAAGATTTAAAAGAAGATTTCAAACAAGCGATAGAAAATAACCGATAAAATCTAAGAGCTGCACCAGCAGAGAAATGGAGAGTTCGTTATGGCAAAAGTAGATTACGCTACATTAAAAAAAGGTGGTTTCATGAGACAGAAGCAGAAAAATAATTTTTCTCTTCGTCTTGCTTGTGTAGGCGGTACACTTACCGCAGAAAACCTTAAAAAGATCGCAGAGGTAGCTGAGAAATACGGTGACGGATATGTACATCTTACTTCCAGACAGGGAGTTGAGATCCCGTTCATTAAATTAGATGATATTGATGATGTAAAGGATGATCTTGCAAAAGGCGGATGCAAGCCTGGTGTCTGCGGACCGAGAGTCCGTACAGTTACAGCCTGCCAGGGCAACGCTGTCTGTCCAAGCGGAAATATCAACAGCTATGACATTGCAGTGAAATTAAATGAAAGATATTTCGGAAGAGAGCTTCCTCATAAATTCAAATTCGGTGTTACCGGATGCCAGAACAACTGTCTGAAGGCAGAGGAGAATGATGTAGGGATCAAGGGAGCGGCTGAGGTCAGCTGGAAAGAGGATGCATGTATCCACTGTGGTGTATGTGAAAAGGCCTGCAGAGAAAACGCCATCTCCTTTGAGGATGACAAGCTGGTGATCGATACAGAGAAATGTAACTACTGCGGCAGATGTGCAAAATCCTGTCCGGTGGATGCATGGGATGTAAACGAAGCATATATCGTTTCCTTTGGCGGAACGTTTGGAAATCACATCAGCAAGGGACAGGAATTTCTTCCGCTGATCACCTCTGAGGAGCAGCTTTTCAGAGTGACCGATGCAGCGATCCAGTTCTTTGATGATCATGCAAATCCGGGAGAGCGTTTTAAATTTACCATCGACCGGGTAGGCGCTGAAAAACTTCAGGAAGTTTTGAAAGGAGCATACAATGACTGATATTAAGATTGATGATACCGTAGATATTACCGATGTGGTCTGCCCGGTAACCTTTGTAAAAGCAAAGGTAGCACTTGAGGAGCTGGATGACGGACAGATCCTGGCGATCAAAATGAACGATGGCGAGCCGGTACAGAATGTGCCGAGAAGCGTGAAGGAAGAAGGACATCAGATCCTGAAGCTCGAAGACAACGAAGACGGAACTTATACACTGATCGTAAGAAAAGTTGAAGAATAGGAGAACAGAGAAATGACAATCACAGTTGCAGGAAATAAAAAGAGTACGAAGACGGACTGAAGCTTACAGAGCTTATTGAGAAAGAGGATATTGAAAGTCCTGAGTATGTAACCGTAACTATCAACGATGAATTCATCAGCAAGGCAGACGTTCCGGAAACAGAGGTAAAGGACGGCGACGTTGTTGAGTTCCTGTACTACATGGGAGGAGGCGCAAGATAATGGCTTTTACAAATGAGCAGCTTGAGCGGTACTCCCGCCATATCATCCTGAAAGAGGTTGGAGTAAAAGGTCAGAAAAAGCTTCTGAATGCCAAGGTTCTGATCATCGGAGCCGGCGGACTTGGAGCACCGGCAGCTCTTTACCTTGCAGCAGCAGGTGTGGGAACCATCGGGATCGCGGATGCAGATGAGGTAGATCTTTCCAATCTTCAGAGACAGGTCATCCACACAACTGCAGATGTTGGCAAACTGAAAGTAGAGTCTGCGGCTGAGACCATGAGAGCCATCAACCCGGACGTTACTGTAAATACATATCATACCTTTGTAGATTCCAGCAACATCATGGATCTGATCAAAGATTACGATTTCATTCTTGACGGAACAGACAACTTTCCTGCAAAATTCCTGATCAACGATGCCTGTGTAATGGCTGAGAAACCGTTTTCACATGCAGGAATCATCCGTTTCCAGGGACAGCTGATGACTTACGTTCCGGGACAGGGCCCATGCTACAGATGTGCGTTCCAGAGCCCGCCGCCAAAGGATGCCGTACCGACCTGTAAGCAGGCTGGCGTGATCGGAGCCATGGGCGGAGTGATCGGAAGCCTTCAGGCAATGGAAGCGATCAAGTACATCATCGGACAGGGTGATCTTCTTACAGGAAGACTTCTTACCTACGATGCGCTGAAGATGACATTCCGTACCGTGAAGCTTCCGAAGAATCATCATTGCCCGGTATGCGGCGATGATCCGACGATCACAGAACTGATCGATTATGAGCAGGCTGTGTGTGAACTGAAGCATTAATAAACACTGATCACAGAAACGAAAAGGTGTCTGCTGGTGCAGATACTGTAAATAAGTATAGAAACCCATTGGAGGCTGCGAAGAAATGCTGAAATTAAAAAAAGAAGATTACGAGAAAATATTAGACCACTGCAGAAAAGGACTTCCCAATGAGTCCTGCGGCCTTCTGGGCGGGACCATTGAGGACGATGTAAAAACCATAGAGAAGGTGTATCTGCTGACAAATATCGATGAAAGCAACGAACACTTTTCCATGGACCCGAAGGAACAGCTGAGCGCGATCAAGGATATCCGTCAGAACGGATATCAGATGATCGGAAACTTTCATTCTCATCCGGAGTCTCCGTCAAGGCCTTCCGAAGAAGATAAACGACTTGCATTTGACCCGAACATCGAATATCTGATCCTCTCCCTTATGGATGCAGAAAATCCGGTGTTGAAGGCCTTTGGTGTAGATAAAGAGAAAAATGTAACTGTACATGAGCTTCAGATAACAGAGTGATGAGTATGAAAAACAGATTAAACACAAAGGAAATTACAACAGATGTGCTGATCATAGGTGGAGGTACCGCAGGCTGCTATGCGGCGCTGGTTCTCTCAGAACAGAAAGCCGGCAGGGTACTGATCGCAGAAAAAGCAAATATCAGACGAAGCGGCTGTCTGGCAGCAGGTGTTAATGCAATCAATGCCTACATTGTAAAAGGCCGCAAGCCGCAGGATTATGTAGATTATGCAACAAAGGATGCCGCCGGGATCGTAAGGCAGGACCTTCTTCTTACAGCAGCGGAGAATTTCAACGAAGTTACTGCAAAGATGGAAAAGCTTGGGCTTGTGATCCTGAAGGATGAAAATGGTGATTATGTAGCCAGAGGAAACCGTAACATCAAGATCAACGGTGAAAATTTTAAACCACTTCTTGCTGATGCAGTTCATAAAGCTGAGAACGTAGACGTTCTGAATTATGTAAATATCACAGACCTTCTTGTAAAAGACGGACAGGTTTACGGAGCGGTTGGTTTCTCTATTATGGAAGAAACCGCATACATTATCCGGGCAAAGGCAGTTCTTGCTGCAACAGGCGGAGCGGCCGGACTTTATAAGCCGAACAATCCGGGATTTTCCAGACATAAGATGTGGTATCCGCCGTTTAACACAGGTGCCGGATATGCAATGGGAATCCTGGCAGGTGCGGAGATGACGTCCTTTGAGATGCGTTTTATAGCACTTCGCTGCAAGGATACCATTGCTCCTACGGGAACCATCGCACAGGGTGTCGGCGCAAAACAGATCAATGCAGCTGGCGAGATCTATGAGACAAAATACGGACTGACCACAAGCGAGAGAGTTTACGGAACAGTTCGGGAAAATCAGCTTGGCCACGGCCCGTGTTACCTGAAGACTACAGGGATCACGAAGGAACAGGATGAAGATCTTCTGAAGGCTTATCTCAACATGGCACCGAGCCAGACTCTGAAATGGATCGAAAGCGGAAAGAGCCCCAGCGAGCAGGATGTGGAGATCCAGGGAACAGAGCCGTATATCGTAGGCGGTCATACAGCCAGCGGCTACTGGGTAAATACAGGCCGTGAAACCACGGTAAAGGGGCTATATGCAGCCGGTGATGTTGCAGGCGGATGTCCGCAGAAATATGTAACAGGAGCTCTTGCAGAAGGAAAGCTTGCAGCATTGGATATGGTGAAACAGTTTAAGGCCGGAACTCTGAAGGAAGCAGATGTTCAGACTGAGACAGAGATCAAGGTTCAGGAAGGGGAAATTCTTTCTCAGTACGAAAAGTTCCGAAATGAAGACGCACCGGCATTTTCCGTGGAAGAGCTGGAAGAAGCTATGCAGAAAGTCATGGATGAATATGCGGGAGGAATTGCTTCTAATTATCAGTTTAATGAGAAGCAGCTTGCTCTTGCAGATGAAAAAATCCTTCAGCTTCAGGCTCTTGCCGAAAAAACAGCGGCAGCAGATATGCATGAGCTGATGTTTGCATACGAACTTCGTGAGCGTCTCATTGTGTGCCGTTCACTGATCGCTCATCTGAAAAACCGCAAAGAGACCAGATGGCATTCTTTTAACGAAAATCTGGATCATCCAGAAACAGATGAGAAATTTTATAAATATGTAAATTCGAAACTGGAAAACGGCGAGATCAGGATGATTTTTCGCGACATTGTAAAGGAGGACACATATGAGCATACGAATTGATCAGAAAAAATGTGTTGGCTGCAGAAAATGCAGTGAAGTATGTCCGGGAACCCTGATCGTCATGGAAGGCAAAAAAGCCGTGATGAAATATCCGAAAAACTGCTGGGGCTGCGTTTCCTGTGTAAAGGAATGTAAAGCCGGTGCCATCGACTTTTTCCTTGGTGCGGATATCGGTGGGAACGGAAGTATCATGAATGTAAAAAGCGAAGGAGATATCCTTCATTGGATCATTACAAAAACGGACGGTTCTACATCCGTGATCGATGTGGATCGACGGAATTCGAATAAATATTAGACCAGAAGATAAGTGCTGCCGGTTCTGGCGGCCGGAACAGGAGGATGAGATCAGATATGAGTGGATTATCACATTTGGATGAGCTGGAAGCAGAGGCAATTTATATCATCCGTGAAGTTGCAGCAGAGTGCGAGAAGCCGGTAATGCTTTATTCTATAGGAAAAGACAGTTCTGTAATGCTTCATCTTGCAATGAAGGCTTTTTATCCGGAGAAACCGCCATTTCCGTTTCTTCACGTAAATACAACATGGAAATTTAAAGAGATGATCGAGTTTCGTGACAAAACCGCGAAGGATCTGGGAATCGAAATGCTTGAGTACATTAATCAGGATGGTTTGAAGCAGGGTATCAATCCTTTTGACAGCGGTTCCGCATACACAGATATCATGAAAACGCAAGCACTGAAGCAGGCTCTTAAGAAATATGGTTTCACAGCTGCTTTTGGCGGCGGTCGTCGTGACGAGGAGAAAAGCCGTGCAAAAGAGCGTATCTTCTCCTTCCGTAATGCAGAGCAGGCCTGGGATCCGAAGAACCAGCGTCCGGAGATGTGGAAGCTTTATAATACGGAGATCAATAAGGGCGAAAGCATCCGTGTTTTCCCGATTTCCAACTGGACTGAGACTGATATCTGGCAGTACATTAAGAGAGAAAATATCCCGATCGTTCCGCTGTATTTTGCAAAAGAGCGTCCGGTTGTATACAGAGATGGCAACATTATCATGGTGGATGACGACAGAATGCGTCTGAACTCGGGTGAGGAGCCGCAGATGAAAAAGGTCCGTTTCCGTACTCTCGGATGCTATCCTCTGACAGGCGGTATCGAGTCTGATGCGGAGACACTGGACGAGATCATTGACGAGACCTTAAGCTCTGTGGAATCTGAGAGAACCACACGTGTTATTGATTCCGACGGCGGAGCTGCAAGTATGGAAAAAAGAAAGAGAGAGGGGTACTTCTAGGATGAGCGGATTACTGAAATTTATCACTTGCGGAAGTGTAGATGATGGAAAGTCTACACTGATCGGCCATATTCTTTATGATTCCAAGCTTTTATATGCAGACCAGGAAAAAGCCCTTCTTCTGGACAGCAAGGTGGGTTCCAGAGGTGGTGCCATTGATTATTCTCTTCTTCTGGATGGTCTGATGGCTGAGCGTGAGCAGGGTATCACCATTGATGTTGCATACCGTTATTTTACAACGGATAAGAGAAGTTTTATTGTTGCAGATACTCCTGGTCATGAGGAGTATACAAGAAACATGGCAGTTGGCGCTTCTTTTGCCCAGCTTTCCATTATTCTTGTGGACGCAAAAACAGGGTGTTCTGGTGCAGACAAGACGTCATGCGCGTATCTGCGCTCTGATGGGTATCCATCATTTTGTATTTGCTGTTAATAAGATGGATCTTGTTGGTTACAGTGAGAGCCGTTTTAACGAGATCGTGAAGGATATCAATGAGCTTTCTGAGACTCTGGGTCTTCAGGATGTTGTGATCATTCCTGTCAGTGCTACAGAGGGTGATAACGTAACGAAGAAGTCTCCGAATATGCCGTGGTATACGGGCAAAGCTCTTCTGGATCATCTTGAGACTGTGGATGTTTCCGAGGCTGAGAATGTCAGCGTAGTTTTATCTGCCTGTTCAGCGTTGTTTCCCGTACCAAACCATGAATTTCGGCGGTTTCCAGGGCCAGATCGAGAGTGGCCGGGTTCATGTAGGCGATATCATCACAACGCTCCCAAGCAACGAGACAGCGGCTGTTAAGACGATCCTGGGTGGGCAGTGACGATCGTGAAGAGGCTGTTGCCGGTCAGGCTGTTACGATTCAGCTGGATAAAGAAGTGGATGTCAGCCGTGGTTGTGTTCTTACCAATAATAATGAGATTCCGGTTGCAAAGGGCTTTGAGGCTACGCTTCTATGGATGGATGATTCCAGGCTTGAAGTGGGCAAGGAGTATCTTGTGAAGCTTGGTACCAAGAAGATCGCAGGTGTGGTTAAGAGTATTGAGTTTAAGACGGATGTAAATACCGGGGAGCATCTGCATGCGGATACGATTGAGAAGAATGAGATCGCTCTTTGCAAAATCGGTCTTTCTGATAAGGTTGTGCTGGATGAGTTTAAGAGGAATAAGACTCTTGGTGAGCTGATCCTGATCGACCGTGTGAGTCATATGACTTCTGCATGTGGTGTTGTGGAATCGGTTGATACTGAGGGGGAGAAGCCTTATTTCCAGAAGGATGATGTGAAGGTTGGCGGTTATGTTTTTGAGGAGTTTTATTTTAACCTTGAGAATGCGCTGCTTTCCAAGGCGGATAAAGAGGTTAAGACTTATCATGTAGGGGATGTGGTGCCTGTTGAGGGTGACAGCTTTGAGTATCCGGGCTATTTTGATATTGTTTCTCTGGAGGATAGCGCGGCTGTTCTGATCCGTGATAAGAGGGTGCAGGATATTATTCCGCTGGATGAGTATGTGTTTATGGGGCTTCCTGTTGTGGATGAGAGAGGTTTTGCCCTGGAGATCCGCAGTAATGATGATTATCAGATGTTTTGAGGGAGTTTGAGGCTGCTGATAATAAGTCGGAGTTTCATAATAAGTGGTTTAAGTTTGAGACTTACAGGAGGATTGTCTGCACGGATAATTTCTGGATGATCTGATGTTGGGTTACTTATAGTTTCTATAGTTATGTGTGTAAGAGGCTGCATGTGCGGCCTCTTTTCTTTGGGTGTTGCGGGATTTCGTGGTTTGACGGACGCCGAGGAGCTGGCATATGGGCGGGACAGGCTTCGTCGGTGGAAACTACTAAGACTCTGAAAGGTGGCTAAAAGCGTTTTCCAAAAGTCCGAACTCGCTGCGCTCAGACAGCGAACTTTTGAAAAACAACGCCACCTTCCAGAGCCTAAGTAGTTGTCACACCTCCTGCAGAGCGCCCCGCCCATATGCCAGCTCCTCGGCTGTGCACACAGGCCGGTTGCGGAAAGTGAACAGTTCGAGATAGTATTCAATGATGCATGGCAGTAGAGTGTCATATAGAAATTGTTCAGGAGGAATGTTGTATCTAAGAATCAGCTCGGCACAACGTTCCGGAATAATATCGGCTCAGACAGTAATCAGCTTGGCATAAGATTCCATAATAAAAGTCAGTCGCATTATATATCGAAGATGTAGCGCTTGTTCCGTGCCCAAGAGGGTGGGGGGCAGGGAAGCCCTCGGACTTCGGAACTCTGAGATGGACTTCCCCTGCGCTGTCCACACGGACAGCGTGTCGTGCGTAGCCACCTGTCTAAGGGGATAATATGATTGGTCAATCGCGCTAAGATAAAATTAATGTAAAAAAATGAAAAAAAGGTGTTGACAAAACTTATATCTTTCGGATATAATTAACCATGCGTTTCGGATGAAAACACAGAAGAAATGCACTCCAATTTAATAAGAAATTATAAGTTCGGAGTCTGGAGAAGTACTCAAGAGGCCGAAGAGGTGCCCCTGCTAAGGGTATAGGTCGCTAACGCGGCGCGAGGGTTCAATCCCTCCTTCTCCGTTGTTTTTTTGGAAAAAATAAATTTTTCAAAAAAATGAAAAAACTTGTTGACAAACGCTTGCGGATGTGATAAAGTAAACAAGCTGTCAGCGAGACAGAGATTCATCAAAAAGAGTTGAAAAAAGTTGAAAAAAAGTACTTGACAAACAAAAAGAGATGAGATAAAATAAACGAGCTGTCTGAGAGACAGACACAACAAACCTTGATAACTAAACAGTGAAACACATACGATTCTCGAAAATTTCTTTACATTTAAAGAACGGTTTAAACAAACCAAAAGCAGTAAAAACGAGAGATAGCCAAACGGTTGTCTTGAGTAAACGAATCAAACATTTTATCAGAGAGTTTGATCCTGGCTCAGGATGAACGCTGGCGGCGTGCTTAACACATGCAAGTCGAACGGGAAACCTTTTATTGAAGCTTCGGCAGATTTAGCTGGTTTCTAGTGGCGGACGGGTGAGTAACGCGTGGGTAACCTGCCTTATACAGGGGGATAACAGTCAGAAATGACTGCTAATACCGCATAAGCGCACAGAGCTGCATGGCTCGGTGTGAAAAACTCCGGTGGTATAAGATGGACCCGCGTTGGATTAGCTAGTTGGTGAGGTAACGGCCCACCAAGGCGACGATCCATAGCCGGCCTGAGAGGGTGAACGGCCACATTGGGACTGAGACACGGCCCAGACTCCTACGGGAGGCAGCAGTGGGGAATATTGCACAATGGGGGAAACCCTGATGCAGCG
>ENA-OQNT01000176-OQNT01000176.1-human-gut-metagenome-genome-assembly--contig:-NODE-176-length-16190-cov-3.744631_pt1 | contig 16190 bp, 13 predicted proteins | sample MGYA00242634_ERZ504890 | MGnify/ENA primary metagenome ERZ504890 (study PRJEB26092, sample SAMD00036379) | human gut metagenome | host: Homo sapiens | study: EMG produced TPA metagenomics assembly of... | reverse complement strand
AAAGACTTCGGCAATAACTTTACCTAAATCTTTTTTTCTTAACAGCATCCACCAAAGGCATAGCTTCGATGTATTCTTTTATGTTTTGTCCTGGAGAAACAAAATATTTATCAGGAGTACTTACAAAGTTTTCCTTACTAACCTCATTGATATAAGGGAAATCTTCAGGGAACATAGAGTTGAATACAATCTTACCAACTGTTGTAATTAAATAATCATTTTTATGTTTTTCATCAAATGATGTTTTATGCATGTTACATACAGGTAATGCGATACGAGTGTGAAAGGTGAACTTGTTTTGACTGATAAGCCATCATAACTTCATCTTCATCTGTATATACATGACCTTCATTTTCACCAAAACGGTGCCAGTGAGTTGCTTCTAATGGGCAACCAACTTCTTCGTAGTGCTTAGCTTCTGCGAAGAATTCATCTTTCGTTTCTTCCATTGTTAAATAGAAGTTACCCATAACCATATCCTGTCCTGGCGTAACGATAGGTTTACCATCTTTAGGACCTAAGATATTGTGAGAACCTAACATCATAACTAATGCTTCGGCACGAGCTTCTTCTCCTAATGGAACGTGGATAGCCATCTGGTCACCATCGAAGTCGGCGTTGAACGCAGTACATACTAATGGGTGAAGACGCATTGCACGTCCTTCTACTAATTTAGGCAAGAAAGCCTGAATACCCAAACGGTGCAATGTAGGCGCACGGTTCATCAATACTGGATAGCCATCGATTACTTTTTCAACAACATCCCAGATACGAGGATCACGACGTTCGATTAATTTTTCAGCATTTTTAGGATTTTGAGCCAATCCTTGATTTACAATTTCATTAATGATAAATGGTTTAAACAAGTTAACTGCCATTTCACGTGGAATACCACATTGGTACATTTTCAAATCTGGTCCTACGGCAATTACTGAACGACCAGAGAAGTCAACACGCTTACCTAATAAGTTTTGACGGAAACGACCTTGTTTACCTTTCAATGAGTGAGACAATGATTTTAATGCACGTCCACCAGCACCTGTAATAGGTTTTGAACGACGACCATTGTCAATTAAAGCATCTACAGATTCCTGTAGCATACGCTTTTCGTTTTGAACGATGATATTTGGAGTACCCAAATCTAACAATTTACGTAAACGATTATTACGAGTGATTACACGACGATATAAATCATTTAAGTCACTTGTCGCAAAACGACCACCATCCAATTGAAGCATTGGACGTAAATCAGGAGGTATTACCGGAATGTTAGTCAGAATCATCCATTCTGGTAAGTTTTCACTATTACGGAATGCATTGATTGTATCTAAACGCTTGATTAATTTCTTACGTTTTTCACCTTGTGCTTTCTCAAGTGCATCTTGTACTTCTTGGTATTCAGATTCTAAATCTACATCTTGTAATAGACGAAGTACAGCTTCAGCACCTGTTTGAGCTGTAAATCCTGTTGAACCATAAATAGCTTGGTTTTCACGGAATTCACGTTCAGAAAGAATTTGTTTATAAGCTAAACCAGATTCTTTTGGATCTGTAACAATATAACTAACAAAGTATACAACTTCTTCTAATTGTTTAGGTGTTACATCCAACAACAATGCCATACGGCTAGGAATACCACGTAAATACCAAATATGAGCTACTGGGGCAGCCAAATGGATATGGCCCATACGCTCACGTCTTACGCTTGCCTTTGTGATTTCTACACCACAACGATCACAAACAACACCTTTAAAACGTACTTTTTTATATTTACCACAAGCACATTCCCAGTCCTTAGTTGGACCGAAAATGCGTTCGCAGAATAAACCATCACGTTCAGCTTTTTGTGAACGATAGTTAATTGTCTCAGGCTTAGTTACTTCACCATGACTCCATTTCAAAATCGTTTCTGGACTCGCTAAGCGAACCTGAATCGAGGCAAAATTGTTAATACTCATATTTTATACTACGCCTCCTCTTCTTCTTTATTTTCTTCTTCAATATCGTCGACTAACTCTTCCTTTTGAACTTCCTCTTGTAAAGGTTGAACTGGATGAGCATCCTGGTCATCATCATCTAATGTGATGTCAACCTCGTTATTGTTTTCATCTAACAAACGAATATCGATTGCTAGACCTTGTAATTCGTGCATCAATACACGGAATGATTCTGGAACACCTGGTTCTGGAATATCTTTACCTTTGATAATAGCTTCATAAGTCTTGATACGACCTTGAATATCATCGGATTTGATTGTTAAGATTTCTTGTAATGTGTGAGCAGCACCATATGCTTCCAATGCCCAAACTTCCATCTCTCCAAATCTCTGACCACCATTTTGAGCTTTACCACCCAAAGGTTGTTGAGTAACTAAAGAATATGGTCCTGTAGCACGAGCATGTAGCTTATCGTCAACCATGTGGGCCAACTTGATCATGTACATTACACCGACACTAATACGTTCATCAAATGGTTGTCCAGTTTGTCCATCGTAAAGTACCTGTTTTCCATCGACAGTCATGCTTGCTTCGCGCATTACATCTTGTAAGTCTTCATTTGATAAACCATCGAATACAGAAGTAGAGAATTTAACACCTAATTTACGAGCTGCATAACCTAAGTGGATTTCTAAGATCTGTCCAATGTTCATACGAGAAGGTACACCGAATGGATTCAACAAGATATCCACTGGATGTCCATCCGCCATAAATGGCATATCTTCGATAGGTAAAATCTTAGAGATGACACCCTTGTTACCGTGACGACCAGACATTTTATCCCCTTCAGAAATCTTACGTTTCTGAACGATATATACTTTAACACGCATATTTACTCCAGGAGGAAGATCCGATCCATCTCCACGTTTAAATACACGAATAGAATGAACAATACCAGCACCACCATGAGGTACTTTCAATGAATTGTCACGAACTTCACGTGATTTTTCACCAAAGATTGCTAATAATAATTTTTCTTCTGGACTAACTTCACTTTGTCCTTTTGGAGTAACCTTACCAACTAAGATATCTCCTTCTTTTACTTCGGCACCAACCATAATGATACCGTTTGAATCTAATTTACGAACCGCTGCTTCACTAACGTTAGGAATATCACGAGTGATTTCTTCAGGACCTAACTTTGTTTCACGACAGTCAATATCATATTCTTCTACGTGGATTGAAGTATACACATCATCACTAACCATACGTTCAGACATGATGATGGCATCCTCGTAGTTATATCCATGCCATGTTGTATATGCGATAACAACGTTTTGACCCAATGCCAATTCACCATTTTGCATACTTGGACCATCTGCTAAGATATCCCCTTTTTCAACCTTTTCTCCAACTTCTACGATTGGACGTTGGTTGATACAAGTACTAGCGTTTGAACGAGCAAACTTACGTAATTGATAAGTGTGGTTTTCACCTTCATTATCTTTAACTACAATACGCAAGCCATCTACATATTCAATAACACCATCTTGTTTAGCGACAATACCAACACCTGAGTCTTTGGCAATCTTATATTCAATACCAGTACCAACATAAGGTGAATGAGGAACTAATAATGGAACGGCCTGACGCTGCATGTTGGATCCCATCAGCGCACGGTTCGCATCATCGTTTTCCAAGAATGGAACACAAGCAGTCGCTACAGATACAATACTGTTTTGGACTGACGTCGGCAAGTTCTACTTCTTCACGATCGGCAATAATTGTTTCACCAGCCTTACGAGCTACGACACGTTCATTTACTAAATGACCATCACGAACCTCATTGGCCTGAGCAATTACATAATCTGCTTCTTCGTCCGCACTTAAGTAAACAGTATCTTCACTAACAGTACCATCTGCATTTACTTTACGATAAGGTGTCTGGATAAATCCATATTCATTGATACGAGCATAAGTTGTTAAGTTGTTGATCAAACCGATGTTTGGTCCTTCAGGTGTTTCGATTGGACAAATACGACCATAGTGAGAGTTGTGAACGTCACGAACTTCAAAACTTGCACGATCACGACTGATACCACCTGGACCTAAAGCTGAAATACGACGTTTATTTGTCAACTCAGCAAGAGGGTTTTGTTGATCCATGAACTGTGATAACTGTGAACTAGAGAAGAATTCTTTAATTGCAGCTGTCAAAGGACGAATGTTAGTCAATTTTCTTGGAGTTAAGCTATCCATTTCCTGAATTGACATACGTTCTTTAACAACACGTTCCATACGAGATAAACCAATACGGAATTGGTTTTGAATCAATTCACCAACAGAACGAATACGACGGTTACCCAACATATCGATATCATCTGTTGTTCCTACACCTTCCATAACATTTAAGCTATATGAGAAGAATGCATACATATCTGAAACTGTAATTGTATGTTTATTTGCGAATGGGTCATTTCCAGCAACACGTACTTCATCCCCATTGTTATCAATAATATATACTTCTTGAACACATGCACCAATCAACCATGCCGTAATATCTTCGCTTAAAGCACGTTGCTTAACTTGTGTTTCAACATCACTATCGATGGCATCTGGACTTACACCAACCATATAACGGTTCGCAACTAATTCCATATCTGCATCAACAATATCTTCACCTTGCGCATTTGTTAAACGTCCAAGAGCATATAAACGTTGACCATAGTTAAATACAGAATCCATATTTTCGGCTGTTAATTTAACTGGTTGTGTAAACAATCCTGCAAAAATATCAACATTTTCAACAACCTTTTGGATTGCTAAAACATCTTGTTCAGTTAATACTGTACCAGCATCTAAATATGCATCTTCCGTTTCCACATCACTAGCCAATACACGACCAATTAATCCTGTAGTCCAGCTTGTTGGAATTGAAACGATATCTTCTTCATGGAATTCTGAGCGGAATGGATAAGCGACACAATAAGTACCTTTCGCTAATTCTTCACGCAATGCATTTCTTTCATCACGGTGAACCATTGTACCTTTTTCCATGAACACATTGCCATTTACATCAACAATATCATGAGCAAGGCTCATACCATACATACGATCGATCGCATTTAATTTCTTGCGTAATTTATAACGGCCAGCCTTTGTCAAATCATAACGACGGTGATCAAAGAATTTAGCCTGCATCAAAGTGATTGATCCATCTAATGTAGGAATTTCATCACTTCTTTGGTTTTCATAGAAAGAAAGTAAAGCTTCCTGCGTTGTTTTAACTTTATCGTTCAATAAAGAATTTTCGATTTCTTCATATTTTCCAAAGAAGGCAGTGTACAACAACAAATACATATTCATGTATTCGCGATCTTCTGCATCTGTAGCTACATCAGACCAGTTACGTCCCATTGCACGTAAGAACGTTTCCATCATTGATGTATCATGAGTATCTTCATTTACCCCAATATTCAAAGACATACCTATAGCCTTGAATAAGATACTGAATAATACTTTACGACGACGGTCAATAGAAACGTTGATCAAACGTCCATTTGTAGTTTTCTTTTGCTCAGTCATGAACTCTAACCAAGTACCACGACTTGGAATTAATTCACAGCTAAAGTTTTGTTTACCAGTCTTTTCATCATAACTATCCGCAAAATATGCGCCAGGAGAACGTACGATCTGACTAACGATTACACGTTCTGCACCATTGATGATGAATGTACCAGTTTCTGTCATTAAAGGAAAATCCCCTAAATATACTTCTTCACTCTTAGTTACTACTTCCCCAGTTTCTGAGTCCGTAACTTCTAATTCCATATCTGCATATAGAGGTGCTGCAAAATTGCATTCTCTATACATAGATTCCTCAGCGTTATATTTTGGTTCTTCAAAATGATAACGTAAGAAATTTAAGCGAATGTTTTTTCCATAGTTTTCAATTGGATAGATTTCTTCAAATACTTCTTGGATACCTTGTTGCGTAAACCATTTAAATGAATCTGTCTGGATTTCGACAAGATTAGGTAACTCTAATTTACCACTAACCTTTGAGTAATCTCGGCGGGAAGATTTTTTTCCACACGAGACAATACGATATGCTTTGTTGTTGTCCATGCATGCCATCCTTTCGTTCGAATTTGTACTATATTAGGAAGTTTTCATTCGAAAACTTACACTATTATGCAATTTATTATACTACTAGTAAAACCACCAAATGTCAAGAAAAACTTGACAAAACTATAAAAATGGGTTATAAATATTGCCTATCCTTTTTTAGCACCTTCACAAATTAGGTGCTTTTTTATTTGTCCATTTTGACAACCCATATATTTATGCATACAATAAAGAAGTTAAAAGGAGTCTTTAATGAAAAAAATATTAACTATAATCTTAACTTGTTTTTTATCACTTAACCTTGCAGGATGCTCGGCCTCAAAAAACAATGACGATATCCTTGCATTCTTCAATGCATTAGATAATACACTAAATTTAAAAAGTGCCCAAATCAATGGAACACTTGCAATGAAAGATTCAAAATTAAATATTGATGCACAAATTCTTCAAAAAGACGAATTACAAGTTTCTAGTTCCATTGGTCTTGTCGCAGGAAAAAAATGTGCAAAATAACTTTTTGAACTTCTATATCAAAGATGGAAAAACATATTTAAATTCCATGGGAACAAAAACACAAAGTACAGTCGATAAAATTGGGTTAAAAAAGAATTCAAAATTAAATGCATACAACCCATTTCTAGATTTAACCGACGATCAATTATGTGAATTGTTTGATTCTTCTAAAAAAGAAAATGACACCTACACATTTAAAGTCAATACAAGCAAATTAGCAACACTACTCGATAACATGGGATCCGTTAAACTAGATCATGCTACACTTGTTGCAACCATCAAAAACGAAAAAATCTCACATATGATTTTAAGCTTTACCGGAACACAAACCGTTGATGATGCGAGTGCTGATATTGATGTTTCAATTGAACTAAGTATCAAAAAACTAAACAAAATCAACTTCCTAAACGATTTAGACAATTATAAAAACGAAACTGCAGAAGATTAATTCCTCTGCAGTCTTTTTATTTATTCACTTTTTCTTCAATCTCTTTTTGTTTTTGCATAACCTCATTAATTTTTTCTTGAATTAAATGAGCATATGCATCAGCACCAGATTCCATCGGATGTATTCCATCCTCTTCTAATAAATCTGTATGCTTAGAAATATAAGAGTTCCAATCTATAATTGTGACATTTGAATGTTTTTTAGCCAATTCATTCAGATATTTATTGTTGCTAGCTTCCCATTCAACTCCAGGCGCATATACATTGACCCAGAAAATAGATTTATCTGAACCAATCATTTCTAATGTTTGTTCAACCGTACTCTCATCCAATACCCCATTTGTTCCTAGTGACATCACAACTGTATTATGCACAGCCCCTTTTGACTCGTACCAACGCAAAACATCTGGTGCTTGTGACATTTGTCTTGAAACAGCTGCATCGACAGTTGCATCTGGATAAACAGCTTGTATATTTGTATATGCTGACAACATAACGGAATCTCCCAAACAGAATAAACCTTTATCAGATACTTTCTGTGAATTTCCACTAGGACTATAATCTACACTTTTAGCCTTTTCCATTTTGCCATCTGATTTTGCATTCTTTTTCTTATTCTTGATAGTTTCTTCATTTTCAGCAATACGTTTTTGCAACGCACTAGAATCCACTTCTTTTGAAGTTGCTAAAGCAATAACACCTGTGGCCTGAAATACAAACCCAACGATTCCACAAGCCAACACGGCTTTTTGAAATTTTGGTTTGATTTGCTTATATTTAAACACCTTTAAGAAATAATTTGTCCATACAACAAGTGCAATCAAAATTACAAATTCAAATAAATATATGATGAAATGTTTATTCCAATCCTTATACTGAAACAAATAAATGACTGGATATTGCCACAAATAAATTTCATAACTATGTTTACCAATCCAATCTAATATAGGCACATCCAACGAAACTGAGCTATTTGCCGTTTTCTCAATTAAGAACATAGACAAAATTGTCGTTAGTGTTAACACCAATAAATATACAATTGGCATTTTACCATCAAAAATAAAGTAAGAAGCTACTAATATAGCTATTAATGAAAGTGAAATGTAAAAATTCTTTTTTGTTTCTTCTTGCTTTGTATATATCCAACCCAAAAGCATACCCGCGAACAATGCATAAATTCGAGTATCCGTTCCATAATACAATCTTGTGACATTCACTTTACATAAATAAAGTATTGGCATTATTAACGCAAAAACAACAGTGACTCCAAGCATTGTCTTGATTGTATTCGACTTTCCTTTTTTTTCTTCCAACTTATATAATCCAAATAATAAAAGCGGAAAAATCAAATAAAACTGCATTTCAATAGACAAGAACCATAAATGAGAAAATGGTGAAGTATTCGCAATTCTAGTAAAGTAATCCAAACTTTGTGAAATCTGCCAAAAGTTATTAAAACCCGCAAATATACTTAATACTTGCATCTTCATTCCACGCAAACTATCATTAGCCAAAAAGAAATAAACACCTAAAGTTGTAAAAACCATTACCAACAATGGTGGATACAATCTTTTTATTCTTGATATATAAAATTTGATAGTAGAAAACTCTCTGTTCTCCATTTTTTTCTTATTTGTGATAACCATTAAAAAACCAGTTAAAACAAAAAATAAAACAACCCCTAAATAACCACCTTTAAACACATTAGGAAACATATGAAATAGCGTAATTCCGATAATCGCAATACCACGCAATCCATCCATTCCCTTTATACGATTTCCTTTTTCTTTCATATCCACATATCCCCTTATAACGCTATTATTAGCACTTTATATTCTAACACAAAAAAACCTTAACAATTATTAATAAATATATAAATTTTTAATATCCCTTTTTAAAAAAATACAATATAATATATTTAAGATTCTGAAAGGATAATAACATGCAAAGTATTAAGACAATTTATAAAATCGGACCCGGACCTAGTAGTTCACATACATTCGGTCCAATGATGGCTTCTAAGTATATCAATGAGCATTATCCAGATGCCACACACTTCAAAATCACTTTATTTGGTTCCTTAGCACTTACAGGAAAAGGACACCTTACAGATAAAATCATTTTAAAAACATTGGGTGCTAGTAAATGCGAAATCATTTTTGATATGAAAACGGCTGTCGAACATCCAAACACAATGATTATTGAGTATTTGACAATGATACAAAGGTTGCACAACACACATTTGTTTCAATCGGTGGCGGTAAAATTGAAATCGATGGTAAAAAAGGCAATGTAGATCCAGAGATTTATCCACACACAAAGATGGATGATATTCAAGTCTATTGCAACGAGCGTCATTTACGTTTAGACCAATATATCGATGAAGTGGAAGATTCTGATTTTGACTCTTATATGAATCAAATCTTTAAACAAATGCTAAAAACAGTAAATACAGGATTAAAGAAGACAGGTGTATTACCTGGAAGCTTAAAAATTGATCGTGTAGCCCATGCATTACACCAATCCGCACAAAGTTGTAGTGATATTCAAGATAAAAACAGTTTATTACTAAGCAGCTATGCCTATGCAGCCAACGAACAAAATGCCAGTGGAGGTATTGTCGTAACTGCTCCAACAATGGGTAGTTGCGGCGTTTTACCAAGTCTTGTATATCATTTCTATCACGATCAAAAATATCCTAAAAAGACACTCATTCAAGGTTTAAAGGTTGCCGGATTAATTGGAAATCTAATCCAGACAAACGCTACTATTTCAGGAGCTAAAGCTGGATGTCAAGCAGAAGTTGGTGCCGCTTGCTCTATGGGGGCTGCTTTTGTTGCTTATTGTCAACTTCAAAACAACGAACAAATTGAATGTGCTGCAGAAATTGGATTAGAACACCATCTAGGACTTACTTGCGATCCAGTTGGTGGATACGTAATGATTCCTTGTATTGAAAGAAATGCAGTAGCTGCACAAAGAAGCGTGGATGCCGCAAGACTTGCCAAATATTTACGCAACGTAAAAAAGAATCGTGTAAGTTTTGATATGGTTGTTCAAACCATGAATCTAACAGGAAAGAAACTTCCAATTGAACTAAAAGAAAGTGCACTAGGCGGCTTAGCCGTTGTTGTACCTGAAAAAGCGTAAAGGCCTAATTCATATATGAATTAGACCTTTTCTCTATTTATCACGAACAAAACACTCTAACACTTTATAGCCCTTGCGCTCTAGATCTGCCTGCAAATCATCCGGATCTGTTGTATCACAACGAATAACTAGATTGGCAATTCCATCTTCAAAAGAATACACACCAATATGATTGATATTCACTTTGTTTTCAACAAAGATTTCCGATAACTTACCAATGGCACCAATTTCATCTTTTACGGAAACCGTAATTCTTGAACCCACTTCATCCCATCCAAGAACATTCAAGAAACATTTAAATACATCATTTTGCGTTACAATACCCGTAACTTCACCCAATGCATTGATGACCAGCAAACATCCAATATTGTTTTTCAACATTTTCTGTGTCGCATATTCCATCAATTCATTTTCATCCACAGAAATGACTTTTTTTACCATCACAGTACTTACAGTCGTTTTTGACAACAAATAATTCAATTCATATATACTTAAGCTTGTCGCATTCGTTGTACCCGAATTTGAAATCATACCCTCAGTAATCAATCCAACAAGTTGACCTTTTTCAACAACTGGAACACGGTGAATTCCCTTTTCCTTCATCAAATCAATGATTTGTGAAATCGTTGCATCTGGTTCAGCACAAATAACATTTTTTGTCATATAATCCTTTACTTTAAACATCTTATTATCCTCCTAGATATGCTTTTTGAACATCCGGACTCTTGGCAAGTTCTTCCCCTGTACCTGACATTACAACTTTACCCGTCTCTAAAACATAGGCACGATGCGCAATTGACAAAGCCATCTTTGCGTTTTGTTCTACCAATAAAACCGTTGTTCCCGATTTATTGATTTCTTCAATAATATTAAAGATTTCCTTAACTAATATTGGAGCAAGACCCATGCTTGGCTCATCCAAAAGTAACAATTTAGGCTTAGCCATTAAAGCACGCCCCATCGCAAGCATTTGTTGCTCACCCCCAGATAAAGTAGAAGCATCCTGATTCATACGTTCTTTTAAGATTGGAAACTGTTCACAGACCTTTTCATAATCACGCTTAATTCCATCTTTATCTTTTCTTAAAAAAGCACCCATCATCAAGTTTTCATATACACTCATACCCGTAAAGATACGACGACCTTCTGGCACTTGTGTTAAACCCATCTCAACAATATGTTTCGGATTGGCCTTCATAATTGATTCATTTAAAAAGTTGATTTCTCCAGCCGACTTTTTAACAATGCCACTAATGGACTGCATCATCGTCGTTTTTCCAGCTCCATTGGCACCAATCAACGCGACAATTTCACCTTCATTTACCTCTAAACTAATGCCTTTTAAAGCTTCAATAACACCATAATGCACATGAAGATCTTTGATTTCTAACATTGCCATACTAGATCTCCTCTCCTAAATATGCCTTAACTACAAACTCATTTTGTTTGATTTCTTCAGGCGTACCATTCGCTATCATTTTACCATAGTTCAAAACATAAATACGCTCGCAAATCTTCATAACCAAAGACATATCATGTTCAATCAGGATTACAGTTAATTTATATTTCTCTCGAATATGATCAATCAATTCTGTTAACTCTTTTGTTTCCTGCGGATTCATACCAGCAGCCGGCTCATCCAAATATAAAATTTTGGGCTGAATTGCCAAAGCACGAGCAATCTCCAATCGACGTTGTTTACCATAAGGAAGATTTGTCGCCAATTCATTTCTTAAAGAATACAATCCAACTTCTTTTAATAATTCTTCTGCCTTTTCTTCGACCCATTTCTCTTCTTTATAATACGAAGGCAAGCGCAAAATCGCAGCTAAACTTCCATAACGAATATTTTTATGCATCGCAACCTTAACATTTTCTAATACTGTCATCGATTTAAATAAACGAATATTCTGAAATGTACGCGCAACACCTAAGTTTGTGATTTTATAAGGCTTCAATCCACCAATCTGAATACTCTTATCTTGATCCATCAACTCAATCAAACCACTACTTGGTTCATAGACCCCTGTCAACAAGTTGAATAATGTTGTTTTACCAGCACCATTTGGACCAATCAAACCAATAAGCTCTCCCTCATTGATTGTCATAGACACATTAGAAACTGCACAAAGACCACCGAAATTCTTTGTCAAATTTTTTACATTTAAAATTGTTTTCATGCAGATTTCTCCTTTCGCTTATCCAATAATTTCTTAAATGACAATTCTTTTGTGCCTAAAATTCCCGTTGGCTTAAAGATCATGATTCCAACCAATGCCAAACCATAAATAATCATTCGAATTTCTGAAAAGTTTGCCAAAACAACATTGATAATACCAATCGCAACAGCAGCCAAGACACTTGATGTCATAGAACCCATACCACCAAATACGACCATAACTAAGATATCGATTGATTTATTAAATGTAAATTGATCTGGCTTAATAACATAGAAGTTACAAGCAAACAATGCTCCAGCTAAAGAAGCCAATAACGCACCAATCACAAAGGCAATAACTTTATATTTCGTGGTATTGATACCCATTGCCTCACTAGCAATCTCATCTTCACGAATCGATAAACAAGCTCGTCCTGGAGCGGAATGCGTAAAGTTACAAACAACTAAAATTGAAATAACAGCACACACAAACAACAATGGAAATGTAGTTAATTTTGGAATTCCATTTAGTCCGGCTGCTCCATTTGTGATTTCCATATTCTGTACTAGGATACGAACAATTTCTGCAAATCCCAATGTTGCAATCGCCAAATAATCCCCTTTTAAACGTAATGTTGGAATAGAAACAATCAAAGCTACAATGGTTGAAAGAACAAAACCAATCAATACTCCAATAACCAAACCTGTCATATTTGGCATCATTTTAACCATAATACCAGCACAATATGCTCCAATACACATAAATCCAGCATGTCCTAAAGAGAATTGACCACATACACCAATAACTAAATTTAACGAAACAGCTAAAATAATGTTAATGAAGATATTATATAGAGTAATGGAATAATAAGATCCAATAATTCCAACTTTCATTAAAATCGTTAAAACTACAAAAGATACGACAGAAAGTAAAAGCCAAGCAAAATTTGCCTTATTCAATAATTCTTTACGCATGACTTACACCTTCTCTCTCACGTTTTTACCTAATAAACCAGCTGGTTTTAAGATCAAAATCAAAATCAAAATAATGTAAACAATCGCATCCTTATACAAAGAACTACCATATGCGGTAACCATCGTTTCAGCAATTCCAATAAATAATCCACCAATCATGGCTCCTGGAATACTTCCAATGCCACCAAATACAGCGGCAATAAATGCTTTTAACCCTGGTGTCATACCCATTAATGGATTGATTGAGTTATAGTAAATACCAACTAGAACACCGGCAACACCTGCTAAAGCAGATCCTAATAAGAATGTAAAAGAAATTGTTTTATCTACATCGATTCCCATCAAACGTGCAGCATCTTCATCGACACTTACAGCACGCATGGCACGGCCCATTTTTGTCTTCTGAACAATAAATTGCAAAACAATCATTAAAATTACGGTAATGACAAAAATATAGACTTGTTGCATCGTAATCGTAACGGGGCCTAAATGAAAAGAGGCACTCGTTAATAATTTAGGATAGGTTCTTACTTCACTTCCCATAATATATTGTGTTGCATACTCCAATACATAACTTACACCAATAGCTGTGATCAACGCGGTAATTCGAGTCGCATGACGAAGTGGCTTATAGGCTATACGCTCGATTAAAACACCAACGACTCCACAAAAAACCATTGAAATCAATAGGGCAGGAATAAATCCCAATCCACAATATGTTGTTATTAGAAATGCACAATAAGCTCCTAACATATAGATATCTCCATGTGCAAAGTTGATCAATTTAATAATTCCATAAACCATAGTATATCCCAAGGCAATCAAGGCATAAATACTTCCTAAGGATAGACCATTGACTAGTTGTTGTAAAAAAGCAGTCATATTAACCTCCTTATTAAAAAAGAGGGGGAATTGTCCCCCTGAACAAATACTTATTTATTTGGATCTACTGATACGGCTTCAGTTTGAACACCATCTACTAAGTTAACAACTAATACAGATTTCTTAGGTGAATGTGTCTTATCAAATGTGAATGAACCCGTTAAACCTTCAAATTTAGCATCAGCGATAGCCTTTTGTAGATCTGCACCTGTTTTACCAGCTTTTTCTAAAGCTTGTAAACCTAAGTTAGTAGCATCATATGTTAATGCAGAGAACATATTTGGAGCTTCTCCATATTCTTTTGTATATGCATCTACAAATGCAGTTAAATCATCACTTGCGTTAACTGTAGTATAAGCAGTTGAATAGTAGCAGTTATTTAAATTTTCTTTACCAGCAAGTTCAGCTAATTTTTCTGATTCAAATCCATCAGCACCTAAAATTGTACAATCCATACCAGCTTCACGAGCTTGTTTAATAATCAATCCAGCTTCTGAATAATAACCAGCGATGAATAATACATCGGCCCCTTTATCTTTTACTTTCGTGATAATACCTGCAAAGTCAGTATCTTTCGCATTATAACTTTCAGTAGCTACAACTTCTCCACCCAAATCTTCAAATTTTTGTGTAAACACCTTAGTAAGACCTTTTCCATAATCACTTACTTCATTGATAATTACAGCTTTTCTCTTACCTAAATTTTCATATCCAAACTTAGCCATTGCCTTACCTTGATATGAATCTTCAAAACAAATACGGAATGCATATTCATAAGGAGAATCCCCATTCATTGTTGCATCGACCTGAGTAGCTGATGGTGAAATAACTGGAACCTGGTTTTGATCCGCTACTGGATATGTTGCGATAGAAGCACCAGAAGTTGCAGGACCTACAACTAATGCTACACCATCTTCAGTCATCAATTTTGTAACCGCACTAGTCGATTCACTCGCATCTCCTTTATTGTCCATTTTAACAGCTTTAATTTTATACTTTGAATCCTTATTTGCGTTATATTGTTTAATCGCAAGAGAAGCCCCTTTATACTCCGCTTGACCATAAGAAGCTACAGCACCCGATAATTCATAGTTCAAACCAATTTTGACTGTATCTCCCTCTTTTAATTCTGTACTAGCAGTTCCACTTCCCGAACTACATCCGACTAACATGCTTAATGCGACAGCACTAGAAGCAAACGTTTTTAATAATTTACCTTTCATAATCTATACCTCCCTCGAGTTGTACTGATATAATAACGCAAGTGGAAAACGTTTTCAAGTGCTTTTTACATTTTGTTACATTTGATTTTACATTGTATTTTACATTTTACATCATTTTCAGGCATTTTCTTGGACAAATAAAAACCGCGTTTAAAAAGCGCGGTTTTCTCTGCGGCTATAAGCCTTTACTGCCAGCTCGCGTCTCAAGGCGCTGCTTTCACTTCGTTCAAGCTATCGCTTTTGACTCTCGCCAGCCCTCAAAGGGCTTTATTTTTTACTATTTCTTTCTCTTTGCTTTTTCTTGTTTGTATGCCTGTTGCTCTGCTTCTGAGAATGGATTTGCGTACTCTTTTACACTCATTTTATCCATTGCTATATCATGCATTTCCTGCTCTCGAATATATTTTGCAACTGTCGCATCATTCAATCCTACTGTACTTACATAATATCCTTCACTCCAAAAATGTCTGTTTCCAAACTTATATTTCAGATTTGCATGTCTGTCAAACATCATCAATGCTGACTTTCCTTTCAGATATCCCATAAATGCAGATACAGATAATGATGGAGGTATCATAACTAGCATATGTACATGGTCCCTCATCAAATGTCCTTCTATTATTTCTACATGCTTGTATCTACATAATTCCCTCAATATTTCACCTAAATCTTTTCGATATTGATTGTATATCACTTTTCGTCTATACTTTGGAGTGAAAATGATGTGATACTTACACATCCATTTTGTATGTGCTAAAGAGTTTGCTTTATTAGCCA
>ENA-OQNT01000173-OQNT01000173.1-human-gut-metagenome-genome-assembly--contig:-NODE-173-length-16543-cov-4.599659_pt1 | contig 16543 bp, 18 predicted proteins | sample MGYA00242634_ERZ504890 | MGnify/ENA primary metagenome ERZ504890 (study PRJEB26092, sample SAMD00036379) | human gut metagenome | host: Homo sapiens | study: EMG produced TPA metagenomics assembly of... | reverse complement strand
GTGATGCACTTTTTTCTGCATGTCGATGAGGGTGCCGTCAATGTCAAAAAAGAGGATCTTTGGCTTGTGCATAAAGCACTCCTTTCAGGTGGGGGCGGCGGGCTGGCGCACCAATTCGATAAAAGCCTTCATCTGAGGTGTGAGCCATTTGTCCCGGTGGTAGAACAGCTGGCGGTGCATCTCCACGGCACAGTCCGGCACGCTCAGCCGGGCAAGGTGCCCTGCGGCCAGCGCCGGACGCACGATGTACTCCGGCAGGAAGGAAAGACCCATGCCCTGCTCCACCATCTGGCACAGCAGCGCAGCGCTGCCCAGCTCCAGATAAGGGTGGATGGCAAGGCCGCGGGCGGCAAGGCACTGATCCAAAGCGTCGCGGTAGCTCATGCCGCGCTCAGTGAGCAGAAATTCCTGCCGGGGCAGCTCTTCCAGCGTAACGGCTTCCTGCCCGGCAAGCGGGTGAGCGGACGGTGCAATAAAACACACCGGCTCCGGCACATCCGCCGCAAGCACCAGATTGGGCTGCAGCAGGGGCTGGTCCAGCGTATAGGCCAGATCGATCTGATTTGTGCCCAGCATCTGCAGCATTCCGTCGGCAGTGGCGGTGCACAGCACCAGCTCCACCTGCGGGCACAGGGCGTGGTAGCGTTTGAGCAGACCGGGCAGGAAGGTGGAGCACACCGAATCCGCCAGCGCGATGCGCAGACTGCCGCTGATCTGCCGGGCGGGCTGCAGGGCAGCCTGCGCCTGCTGCGCCGTGGCCAGCAGGGTGCGTGCATAGCCTAAAAAGATCTGGCCCGCATCGGTGAGCCGCACGGTCTTGCCCACGCGGTCGAACAGCGGTGCGCCCAGCTCTGCTTCCAGCTGTGCGATCTGGGAGGACACCGCCGACTGGGAATAGCCAAGCTGCCGCGCAGTGCGGGAAAAGCTGTGCAGCTCGGCGATGTGCAAAAAGGTATTGATGTTCCGCAGTTCCATAAACGCTTCCTCTCAGCGGCGGGCGATGCCGGTCACGGTGAGCACCTCGCCATCCACGGTAAAATGCACCTCTACCGGGCCGAACTCCATGCCGTACACCCGCTGCGGGTCGTGCTGGTAGGAGGGGCGCGGGTCACCTGCCAGTACGCCGGTCAGGGCGGCGCGGTCGGCCTGCGGCACCTGTGCCAGCAGTTCGGGCGGGAACTGTACCTGCAGACGGTGGAACTGGGTCTGGCCGGTAAAGCCCTCGGCGGCATCCGGGTGGCAGTCGGCATAGGGGATGTAAGGTTTGATGTCGTAGATGGGGGTGCCATCCATCAGGTCGGCACCGCGCACGATGAGCACCGGGCCAACGTCCGGCCGGTGCTCGATGCCTTCCAGACGCACGCTGGAAAGGCCCAGAGGATTGGGGCGGAACGGCGACCGGGTGGCGAACACGCCCATGCGGGTGTTGCCGCCCAGACGCGGCGGGCGTACAGTGGGGGACCAGCTGTCCCGCACCGCGCCGGAGAACTGCCACACCAGCCAGATGTGACTGAAATCTTCCAGACCGCGCACGGCATCGGCATTGCGGTATTCGGGCGTAAAGATCACCTCGCCGCGCAGCTCGTCCACAAGGCCGCTCTGGCGCGGGATGCCGAACTTGGTGGGAAAGGCAGTATGGATATGGGCAATGACCTTCAGGGTCATCTCTTCAGGTGCAGTGGGCATGGCGAACTCCTTTTAATAGATCTTTTTCAGGGGGGCATTCCGGCGGGATGCCGTACTGTGCCCGGAATGCGTCCAGTTCCTGAGGCGTGCGGATGAGCTGAACGTCCTCAAAATGGCCATCCGGGGAGATGAAACCGGCCACCTGCTCCCCGGTGCAGATGCTGCACCGCAGTGCGGGCTGCTGGGTGGCGGGGTCGTAAGAATGAGCAGGCTTTTTGCGGGAGAAAAACATGAGAAGCCTCCTTCTTTTATGAAACGTGCCTGAAAGACTGCAGGCGGCTCACAGCCCCCGGCACAGGCCGACAGCGCGGCCCTCAATGTGCAGCTCTTCCAGCTGCAGGCCGGTAAAGATCATGGGTGGACAGACGGCGGCATTGTCCGCAAGCAGCATCACAGCATCACCCTGCCGGTGGAAGTGCTTGAGGGTGGCCTCGCCGCCAATGCGCACTGCGGCGATCTCGCCCTGCTCCACCTCCGGCTGGCAGCGAATGCATACGATGTCGCCGTCGCAGATGGTGGGGGACATGCTGTCACCGTGGCAGGTCAGGGCAAAGTCGGCGCGCCACGCGGCGGGAACGCCGATATAGCGTTCAATGTTCTGCTCTGCCGTGATAGGAGTGCCGCAGGCAATGGAACCGATCAGCGGGACCTGCGTCATGGCAGGCAGCGGCTCAAAGCCCGGCGGCGGACAGGGCGTGTCCAGCCCCAGCAGATAGGCAGGGGTGGTCTCCAGCGCGGCTGCCAGCTCTTCCACCTTGGACTGCGGCAGGTCGTTGATGCCTTTTTCCAGCTTGGTAATGGAGGATTTGGACCGATAGCCCATGCGTTGGGCAAGCTCTTCCTGCGAAAGGCCCAGTTCTTTGCGGCGCAGATGCAGACGGGTAGAAAGCTCAGACATGCGAAACCTCTCTAAAAAACGTATGGTTGTTCTGTAAAAAGAATGCTGTTACCAGAAGTATACCAAAAAATTGCATTAAAATCAACTTTTTTCTGCGAATTTGCAAAAATGGGTTGACACTGAATCAATGCAGGAATATACTACAACTAAAGATTGTGGAACGGCATTGCCGATACGAAAAAAGGAGAGCGGAATATGGCAAATACTGAAATGATCCGGGATTATATTCGCGCCAGTGGGTACAAGATGCAGTATGTGGCACGAGCCTTGAAGATCAGCCCCAATGCACTGAACCTGAAACTGCAGGGGCGCACACAGTTCAAGCTGAGCGAAGCAGAACGGCTGAGCGCGGTGCTTGGTCTGAGCATGTACGAGCGGGATCTCTGCTTTTTTGAAGAGCAGAACCGCCGCGAAGTGCTGGCACGCCGCGCGGATGAAAAGAGGAGGGCAGAACATGACAAGCGAGCAGAGAAATCAGACGCGGCTGGCACTGTACCGGTATGGGATGCGGCAGCGTGCACGAAGCCCGGTGGAGCGCAGCTGGTGCGCCGCCATTGAGGAGGGCCTTGCCTATTACCGGCAAAACGACCCGCTGCGTGCGGATCTGTTCGAGCTGCGCTATGTGCAGCACCGCACGGAGGACGATGTGATCGATCAGCTGCACATCGGCCGCACTACTTACCAGAAAGCCCATCAGGACCTGCTGAGCACCATTGCCGTGTACGCGGCAGAGCGCGGGGTGTTTTACCGCGAGACGGAAAGCTGAAAGCAGAATGCCCCCGGACGCTGCCAGCAGGCAATGTCCGGGGGCATTTTTGAACTCAGGCTTTTTTGTTCGGGTCCTGTTTTTCGCAGTGGCTGTGGCAGGATGCACAGTTGCCGCCGCAGCCCTCGCCCTTCCAGCCGCCCTGCTTGGAGATCCACACAACGGCCAGTGCAAACAGAACGATCAGAACGATCAGCGTAATGATTCCACGAAGTGTCAGCATTTTTTGTACCTCTTTTCCCGGTGGGAAAGTTTCTGTGTTCAGTATACACGATTTGGCATCAAAGGGCAACCGGAAAGCGGATACAAAAAGTGTGATTTTTTTAAAATTAGGGCTTGCATTTTGGCAAAGGCCGTGCTATAATAATCACGTTCCAGTTCGGAACGCACAAAATAAAATATGGAGGATTAGCTCAGCTGGTTAGAGCACCTGCATCACACGCAGGGGGTCTGGGGTTCGAGTCCCTAATTCTCCACCATACAGTTCGTACTCGAACCCGATTCTTTACGAGAAAGGGTTCGGGTACGTTTTTTGTTTATCGGAGGTTCTGCGGAAGGACTACTCGGAACGGTAAACGAGCAAAGGCAGGGTATCACTATGATAGTGGTATCCTGCCTTTTGCTTTGCGGAATCAAGTTCGCTTTGTGCGAACTTGGTCGTCACCCTATATGACGCATTGGGGGCAATCGCTGCGTACGTGCGTACCGGGAGAGCGTGTACACCTCTGGCAAGGTGTAACACACTAGACTTTGTGCCAAAGTCTGTGTGCCAAGGGGTCAAGCCCCTTAGAATCCCTGCGGAGCGTGTACGCACGTACGCAGAAAAATGGCAAAATTTCACTATATCGGGGTGTTCTTTCATGGTGGAGTGTGGTATACTCGGCTTAGCCCAGTAAATCGGAGTTTGACGAGGTAAAAGAATATGAATGGAAAACATCTATTTCTTACATCTGCAGGGTTGACCGATAAGATGAAAGAGAAATTCTTTGATATTATTGGAAAGTGTCCGAAGGATGTGAAAGTGCTTTATATTCCAACAGCTGGCATTGAAACAGATGGTGCAAGAGAGTCGCTTGCAATATGTTTTCATGAACTCTTTCTAATGGGAATTCAGTACGAAAATATATTAGTGTACAATCTGGAATTAATTCTTTCAAAAGACTATCAAAGAACCTATTCTTCGTATGTTACAACCCCGTTTATGCTTACAAGGCTATTAACTTTTGAAGAATTAAACCAATTTGATGCTGTTTTTGTCAGTGGTGGTGATGTATCTGTGCTTTGTCGTGAAATGTCTAGAACTGGTTTTGATAGAATACTTAATAATGCAATTAAAAACGGACTTATATATGTCGGAATCAGTGCAGGAAGTATGTATGCGGCGGGAAATTTAACAGATGGATTACATATTATTGACAATCCTATTATCCCCCATTGGAATGGTTCTGAAACAACAGTATTACCGAACGGCAAAGATGAGATTAAGCTTGCTGATGGAAAAGCTGTTTATGTAGAGGATAATTACATGAGTGTAATATGATGCACATGTAGGATTAGTCAAATTCCAGTTTGCCGTACTCGTTCCAGCAGGGTTTGGGGCAGGCACGCCCCAACAAGAAGCTGTCCCAAAGGGGCAAGAATTTTCAAGAATTGAAAATTTGTGGCCACGGGACGATTCTTGCTCTCACCTTTTTCGCTGCGTTTCGCAATTTTCGCATTTCAATCTGCTCGCAGATTGTTGACAAGCTGCGCTTGACCCGATACTATAAAGGCAAGTCGAATACACGCCAAGGAGGTGCAACCATGACCGCCGTAATCTACGCCCGCTATTCATCCGACAGCCAGCGAGAAGCGTCCATTGAGGGACAGTTGCGCGACTGCAAGGCCTACGCCGAGAAGAACGGCATCACCGTGGTCGGCACCTACATTGACCGTGCCTACTCTGCCAAAACGGATGACCGCCCAGACTTTCAGCGGATGATCAAGGACAGCGGAAAGAAAATCTTCGATGTGGTTCTGGTCTGGAAGCTCGACCGCTTTGCCCGGAACCGATTCGATGCCGTGAACTACAAGTACCAGCTGGAAAAGAACGGTGTCCATCTGGTGTCTGCCATGGAACCCATCTCGCAGGGGCCTGAAGGCATTATGGTGGAGAGTATGCTGATTGGCATGGCGGAATACTATTCCGCCGAGCTCGCCCTGAAAGTGGCGCGCGGTGAGCGCGAAAACGCCCTCCAGTGCAAGTACAACGGCGGTGTGGTGCCGCTGGGCTTCACCATTGGCAAGGAGGACAGGCTGTACCATATCGACCCGGAAACGGCTCCTATTGTGCAGGAGATCTTCAGCCGGTATGCCGACGGCGAACCGGCCGAGAAGATTGCAGCATCCCTGAACGAGCGCGGCCTGCGTACCCGCACCGGGAAGCCGTTCGTGAAGAACAGCTTCTTCCAGATCTTCCGCAACCGCCGCTACATCGGCGAATACCGCTACAAGGACATTGTGACGCCGGGCGGCATTCCGGCCATTGTTGACCAGGACCTGTTTGACCGGGTGCAGCAGCGTTTTGAGCAGAACAGGATTGCCCATGGTCGGCCCGCAAAAGAGGATGTGAGCTATCTGCTGACCACCAAGCTGTTCTGCGGCAAGTGCGGTACGCTCATGGGCGGCGAAAGCGGCACAAGCCACATGGGAAACACCTACTATTACTACAAGTGTGGCAAAGCCAAACGCCACGGCAAGGCGCACTGCGATCTGAAAGCCATCCGCAAAGAGCCGTTGGAACGGTTCGTGGTGGAGACTGCCATCAAGGTGATTTTCAGCGATGAAATCATCGAACGGCTGATAGATTTGATTATGGAAGCCCAGCAGCAGGAGAACACCCGGCTGCCTGTCCTGAAAGAGCAGCTCCGGGATACGGAGAAGCGGTTGGCAAACCTTCTGGAAGCCATTGAACAGGGCATCCTGACCCCGACCACCAAGCAGCGGTTGGACGAGCTGGAAGCCCAGAAGGAAGCTCTGAACACCAGTATTCTGGAAGAAGAACTGAAAAAGCCCGTCCTGACCCGTGAATGGATTCGGTTCTGGCTTGAGAAATTCCGCAAGGGTGACGTGGGCAGCACGGAACACCAGCGGCAGATCATTGATACCTTTGTCAACTCGGTCTACGTCTTTGATGACCGGGTCGTACTCAATTTCAACTTCACGGACGATGCCAAAATGGTCACTCGTGAAGAGGTTTTAGGTTCGAGTGCTGTGGAGAATGCTCCACCAAAACAAGAGCCTCTGACTTTGGTCAGGGGCTTTTTTGTTGCGTCATCCACGAACCCACGTCAGATCCGGACGGTACAGGACTCGAACAGCACGTGCCGAGCGCAGCGAAGGCAATCAAAGCCCCAGTGGGGCTTTGATTAGTGCGCGGTTCCCAACGCCTAGGAATGTCTATCGGGATGACTGCCGTTTTGTGGTGGGCGGTACAGGACGAGAACCGGAACGAGCAAAGGCAGGGTATCACCATGACGGTGGTATCCTGCCTTTTGCTTTGATATGTTTTATCAGTAGATCACAGCATCCGTTGCAGTATAGCCTTCGAGAGAATTCTCCTTGACCTGAATACAGATATAAGTGATCTCAGAATTGCTTGCAGCAAAGAACTGGCGCTTTGCCATAGGAGAAATCTTCAGCCAGTCGCCTGCTGCAAGGCTGATTTCTTCGCCATCGATAACGACCTTCCCTTTGCCGGAAAGAACACCGTAGATTTCCTCATTTGCCTTGTGGGAGTGAACAAATGGAACATTTGCTCCCGCAGGAAGCGTATTCAGGCTGATCTCCGCACCAGTCAGGGCGAGCTTTTCATGAAGCTCCGTCCGATTTTCTTTTCCAACTGTCATTTTTGTGTAGCATGCCATTGTAAGCACCTCCAATTTGATTCGCAATCTTTCATTGCCTGAGCTAAGTATAGAAGCTCACACATTCAAAAACAAGTACGCACCTTTTTGTAACTGTACACTCAAAAATGAATGTGCTATACTATACACAGAGGTGACTGATATGCGCACAAAAGAAGAACTGCCGGAATGTCCGGTTGCAACAGCAGTATCCCTGATTGGCGGAAAATGGAAACTCTTGCTTCTGCGCAATCTGAAAGAGCGTCCATGGAGATTCAATGAGTTGCAAAGAAGCATCGACGGGATCTCGCAGAAAGTTTTGACCGAGAGCTTAAGACAGATGATTGATGATGGACTTGCCTACCGCCGTGATTATCACGAGAATCCTCCCAAAGTAGAATATGGGTTGACCGATCTCGGAACGGAAATGTTGCCAATTGTCAATGCACTTGCAGACTTTGGCAATTACTATAAATCAGTCGTTGATCGGTCATGATCGATATTATGAAGCAGGGTTTGTGGCTCCGCACGCCCCAACAAGAGCGCTTCGGAAACTCGCAAGAGTTGAAGAGTTTTGGTGGGCGGTACAGGACTCGAACAGCACGGCACCGTCGCAGGCGGGGCAGCAGAACGGTCCTGCGCCAGCAAATAGCACAAAACCCGGAACCTTTTCAGGGCCAACGGCTCAGAAAGGGTTCCGGGTTTCTGATTTTGCGCTATTCCTTTGTGCAAGCTGCTATCGCATTTTTATTTTGCAACAGCCCCTCTTTTTTATTTCCGGAGATTTTATTTTCGGGTATAGGCTTCCATGCCGTGCTCGGCGGGGTCGTAATATTCCATCAGGGTGATGTAGTTTTCCGGGTAGTGGCAGAATGCCGCACGCAGAACGCTGTCTGCCGGGCTGTTCACGCTCATCAGGCTGAGGATGTAGTACACCAGCATCCGCAGCACATCGCTCTCCACCTCGTAGCACAGACCCACCGCCAGCACCGGCACCACCACCTGCTGCGCCCGCAGCGGCACGATGGCCCCCACCTGCTCCAGAATGGGTCGGCTCATGGCCGAAGCCGTCATCACGCAGCGCAGCACCTTCGTCCACGACATTTTACGGATGTTCTCCATGCTGCGCAGCCGTTCCATCACAGCTTCATCGTCCAGGATCACGCCCTCGGCTGCCTCTTTCTCCGAGAGGGTAAAGGCACACTGCAGCATATCCATAAAGGCAGCTTCATATTTTTCGTGGTAATTTGCGGCGCTTTTGCAGAACGCAAGAGCCGCCACGATCACCGAATCCACATCTTCCTTTGTGGCCAGCTGGTCGAACCGCAGCGGCACGCCGCCCATCCGGCTCTCGATGATGCTCAGATCATCCAGCTCGTTCTGGTACACCGTGGAGGGCAGAAAGCGGTCGTTTCCGTTGCGGTGGTAGCCCCACTCTTCCGGCATCACGCGGGCCACGATATCGCCGCTGGAAATGATGTTGAAGATATTGCTTACATCCCAATCCGTTTTCAGTCCGCCGTCTGCAGTGTGGTCGTTGTCGTAGTCCGCCTGCAGATCCGGGCGGTCCGCTGCCGTCAGTGCCGCCGGTGCGGCAAAGGTGTAAACAAAGGTATTTTCCTGCGCGATCTGCGGCAGCTGCTGCCGGATGCGCGCCGCCGTCAGGTTTGCCACAGCCGCGCCGCGGCTGTAGCCGCCCAGCCAGAGCTTGATGGTGCCCAGCGTTCCCGCTGCAGCCTCGGCTTTTTTCAGGTAGTCCTGCAGATCCTCAAAAAAATGCTCTGCTGCTGTCACAAAGCCATAGTGCCCGCCGCCTTCGCCCACATGCAGGTTGCTGGCCCACTCGGCGCCATAGCCGACACCGCGCAGCATGGCAGCAATAATGGTGGTGTGCTGGCCATCCTGTACCAGTGTTTTCTGCGCAAAAGCACAGCCCGCGGTATCCACCGGGGTGTTCAGGCTGCACTGGTAGCCCGCATAGACCGCATTGGCAAAGCCAAGCTTCTGGTAGGCATCCGCAATGCTGTCCTCACGGCCCGCTTCACCCTCCACCCAGTAAAGCGCATCGCTCTGGTAGGTGTTGCCGCTTGCCGCCACAAGGCCCAGCGTTGCCAGTGCCAGCTTGTGGCTGTACTGCAGCGCCGTGTTCTCAAAAAAGGCATCTGTATAATAAAAATCGTGGGAGAGATCTGTTTCGCTGTGGTCGCTGCGGAAAGCAAAGGAGTAGTAATCCTCCGGCACCGCACTGCCCACCACAGCCTGTGCGGCCTGCGGCAGCAAAGCCTCTGCCGCCGCGTGCGGGGCCAGCACGCCTGCCACGGCAGCTGCTGCCGCCTTGCAAAAGGCACGTCGTTTTATGGTCTTCATCTTCCTGCTCCAATCAAGGCTTCTGCATAAAACCAGCCTGTTCTTCTAAGTATAGCGGATTTTGCACGCTGATACAATCGCTCTTTCTTAATAAAAAACAGTCCATGCTCCACACACAGACTGTTTTATGGTATAGTATAAAGGTGTCCGGCTCATCTCAGCTCGATCTGCCTGCAGTAGTCCACGATGTGGTGGAACATCTGTTCCACTGCCGGGGCCATTGCGGCGGGGCGCTGCACAGCCAGGCCCACCACACGGTCTTCCTCTGGCTCGATGGGATAGATCTTGATCGCAGCCTTGCAGTCGCGCAGCAGCATCTGCGGCATGATGGAAATGCCCAGACCTGCTTCCACCATGGCGATGTTGGACTGGTCGTCGATGACATGGCAGCGGCGCTCGGTGCCGATCTTATATTTTTTCAGGAACTGGCGCATCTCAGCATCGGTGGCATCGCACTGCACAACGAAGCTTTGGCCGTTCATCAGGGCGGGAGTCATCACGCCGTTTTCCGGTTCGGGCCAGTCCTGCGGCACGATGCACAGCAGCGGCTCGCGGAACAGCTCGGTGAGGTTGAACTCTTCACGGCAGGTGGAGGAAAGGAACGCGATATCCACCTGACCGGTTCGCAGCCATTCCTTCACATCGTCGTAGGTGCCCTGATACACCTCGATCTCGATCTGCGGGTAGTGGGTCATAAAGCTTTTGAGCAGGCCCGGCAGCAGCGAAGCACACACCGAGTTGAATACGCCCAGCTTCACCTTGCCCTTTTCCAGGCCGTTCAGGCGGGCGATGCTCTGCTTGAGGGCCTCGTCGCTGTTGAGCACATCGCGAATAGAGGGATACAGGGATGCGCCGTAGCTGGTCATGGATACGCCGTTCTTGCCGCGGTTGAACAGAGCAAAGCCCAGCTCCTCCTCCATTACGGCAATGGCGTGACTGATGGCCGATGGGGTCAGGTGCAGCTGCTGTGCCGCCTTGTTGAAGCTGCCCTGCCGGGCCACGGCATCAAAAATCTCGTAGGAAAAAAGCGTCATGCCCAAAGCCTCCTTCCGTTTTTACTGGTTCGGAGACGCCCGATTCTCTGTGAATCTTTTTCATCTTTCATTTGAGATAGTTCAATTATCTTCTTGATTGTACTATCCCGCGCCTTTTCTGTCAAGCATTTTTGCCCGATTTATGCGCCCTTCCGGCGTATTTTGTCAAAGATGACGCAGGAGCCTGCCAGCCTGCGCCGTATCATTAAAAAAAGCACAAAAAGTAGATTTTTTATCAAGTGAGGGATTCCTTATGACCGAGACTGCCAAAGCCCCTGTCCGCTGTGGACTCAGCGGCACAGCGCTCAAATACATCGCCTGCATCACCATGCTCATTGATCACATCGGCGCTTCCTGCATCGAAGCCGGTATCCTGCTGCCGGCCCTCGCCGCCGGTGCTGCCAGCTGCGGTGGCATCCCGGTCAGCACCCTGCTGGCGGCAGACCGTGTGCTGCGGTATATCGGGCGGCTGGCCTTTCCCATCTTCTGCTTTCTGGCTGTGGAGGGCTTTCTGCACACCCACGATGTAAAAAAATACGTCCGGCGGCTTCTGCTGTTCGGCCTTCTGAGCGAGGTGCCTTTTGACCTTGCCTTTTTCCGCACACCGTTCGCCCCGCAGCACCAGAACGTTTACTGGACGCTGGCGCTGGGCGTGCTGGCTATGGCAGGGCTCAAGCGCTTTGAAAAGGAAAACGGCCTGCCCGGCTGGCAGGGGCTTGTGTGGGCGGGCGGCTGCGCCGTGCTGGCGCTGGCTGCCAACACCGACTACCACGCCATCGGCGTGCTCATCATCTGCACCCTGTACCTGACCCGCGCAGACCGCAAGCGGCAGTGCCTTGCAGGTGCGCTGCTGTTTTTGTTCGAGCTGACTGCGCCGCTGGCCTTTGTGCTGGTCTGGTTCTACAACGGGCAGCGCGGCGCGTGCAGTCCGCTGCAGAAAAAAGCCTTTTACTGGTTCTACCCGGTGCACCTGCTGGTGCTAGCAGGTATCACGAACCTTATGCTATAACAGCAGAAAGCCCGCCGTCCAAAGACAGTGGGCTTTTTTACAGCTTCTCACATCGGGAACATCGCACCGGTCAGCAGCAGCATGGCAGGCACTGTGACCAGCATACACACGGTGGAGTGGGCCACCGCCTGACTGGCAAGGGTCGCTTCGGTGCCGGTCTGCTTGGCCAGCACAGCGGCAAGGCTGCCGGCCGGGCAGCATGCAATGATGGACAGGCCGGTGCGCAGCACATTGTCCAGCGGCAGCAGCCACAGCAGCAGCATGAACAGCAACGGGAACAGGATGCCGCGCAGCAGGGTGACCCGGTACAGGAAACCGGTGTGCAGCAGCGCACGGATGTTGCTGTCTGCCAGCAGCACACCTACGATCATAAGCGCCAGCGGGGTGGTGCAGCCGCCCACTGCACTGCAGAACTGCTGCACCGGTGCGGGCAGCCGCCAGCCGGTGGCCAGCAGCACCAGCATAGCCACCGTGGCAATGTTGGTGGGGGTGATGAAGGTCTTGAGCCGGATCTTCTCGCCAGGGCGGAACAGGCACACCACATAGGTAAAGAACCATACATTATAAGAGGCCATGGCCATGCCTGCAAACACGGTGCCGCGCGCGGTGCCCAGCAGGGCGTTGCACAGCGGCAGGCCGATGAAGCCGCAGTTGGGCATAGCCGCCGTGCCCACCAGCACCGCATACTCGCCCGGCGTGTCATGGTGCAGCCAGCTGCTCAACCGGCACAGGCCGGTGGTCACCACAAACAGTGCCAGCAGCAGCACGAACAGCACCCCTGCCTGAGTGAGCAGCTCCGGCTCACCGTCCACGGCTGCACCAGCCAGCATGGTACAGGGCAGCAGAAGCCTCATGATAAAATCCGACAAAAACTTGCTGTCACGATCCTTGATGATGCCGCTGCGTGCACCTACATAGCCCAGCAGCACTTCCAGAAAGATCACCGTGATCTGACCCGCCAAAACGCCAAACGCCATTGGTTTCTCCTTTTTGTTCCACAAGCCGCATTTTTCCTTTATAAAGGAAAAAGCCCATTGATTTCAACGAATCAACGAGCTTTTTCTTGGCGGAGTAGGAGGGATTTGAACCCTCGCGCCGTTGTTTAGACGACCTACGCCCTTAGCAGGGGCGCCTCTTCGACCTCTTGAGTACTACTCCAGAGCAAAGTGTGTTACACTTATTCAATAAAAAATGGCGGAGAGAGTGGGATTCGAACCCACGGTACGTTGCCGTACGGCAGTTTTCAAGACTGCTTCCTTAAACCACTCGGACATCTCTCCTTGTGGACATCCGCCTTACGCCGTGTCGAATGCCTATTTAATTTACCAGATTTGCACGCCGGTGTCAAGCCTTTGGGGCAATTTTTTTCTTTCAGCCCTTAAAAACAAAATTTACCACAACCTTTTTGGGTCTTGGCCTGTTTCAGGTCTTTACAAGTACACCTTTTTGTTGTATAATAAACACAAGAAAATTTCCTCGCGGTGTAAAGGAGAAATATACCATGTCGTTTTCAGAACTTTTGAAGCAGTGCCGCAAAAAGCAGGGCATCAGCCAGGCTGAGCTGGCTTCCAAACTGGGCGTGACACAGCAGGCTGTCGGCAAATGGGAAAGCGGCAAGTCCTCTCCCGATCCGTCTACCGTGGCCCGCATTGCCGAGCTTTTGAACACCACAGCAGATTATCTGCTGGGCCTGTACCGCCCGGTAAGCAATGTTTCCGCCCCGGAAGAGCGGTTCTTTGGCAGCTATTCTGAAAGCCTGATCCCGGTGATCGGCACGGTAAAGGCCGGTTACGGTGCCCTCGCCTTTGAGGAGGACTACGGTCAGGAGTATGCCCGTGTGAAGGACCCCTCCAACTATTTTTATCTGGTGGTGCGCGGCGACAGCATGGAGCCCCGCATTCAGGACGGCGACCTTGCCCTTGTGCACAAGCAGGACACACTGGAAAACGGCGACCTTGGCGTGCTGATCTACGGCGATGAGGGCGAGGGCACCCTGAAGCGCTATATCCAGCGCGGCAACTGCGTGGTGCTGCAGCCCTTCAACCCGGCCTACAGCGAAATGGTCATCAAGGGTGAGGACCTGAACCATCTGCACATCGCCGGCCGCGTGGTGGAGACCAAGGCGAAGTGGTAATAACCCCTTCCGTCTGCTCACGCTGTTCGCAGCCACCTCCCTCATGGAGGGAGGCCTTGGCAAAACCGGAAACTTTCCCGTACTGCCAAAGGCTCCTCCTCCGGGGGAGCTGGCACGGCGGCAGCCGTGACTGAAGGAGTTCGTCACAAATTGATGTAAAGCCATCTGCATTTTGCGCATGGCTTTATTTTTTGACCCTTTTTCCCACTTTGGAGGTGTATTCTGCATGGAACAGACCCTGATGGACAAGCTTACCATTCTGGCCGACAGCGCCAAATACGATGTGGCCTGCACCTCCAGCGGCGCTTCGCGCACTGCCCGGGCCGGAACGCTGGGCAGCTGCTATGCGCCGGGCTGCTGCCACGCTTTTACCGCCGACGGCCGCTGCGTAAGCCTTTTAAAGGTGCTCATGACCAACTGCTGCGCCTTTGACTGCAGCTACTGTGTCAACCGCCGCTCCAACGATATTCCCCGGGCTACCTTTACGCCCCGGGAGCTGGCCGAGCTGACCGTGGAGTTTTACCGCCGCAATTACATCGAGGGGCTGTTCCTTTCCAGCGCGGTGCTGGGCACGCCGGACTACACCACCGAACGGATGCTGGCCACCCTGCGGCTGCTGCGGGGCGAATACCGCTTTGGGGGCTACATCCACGCCAAGGCCATCCCCGGCACAAGCCCGGAACTGCTGCAGCAGCTGGGATATCTGGCCGACCGCCTGAGCGTGAATGTGGAGCTGCCCAGTGAGCAGAGCCTGAACCTGCTGGCCCCGGACAAAGGGCGGCACTCCATTTTCCGGCCCATGAAGCAGATCGCAGTTTCCGGCGCGCAGAGCAAACAGGAGCTGACCGTCTACCGCCATGCGCCAAAGTTCGCACCCGCCGGGCAGAGCACCCAGATGATCGTAGGTGCTTCGCCGGAGACAGACTACCACATTTTAAAGCTCACTGAGGGCATGTACCAGAAGTACAGTCTGAAACGGGTGTTCTACTCCGCCTACATCCCGGTAGCCGAGGACACCCGCCTGCCTGCGCTGGACACCAAACCCCCGCTTTTGCGGGAGCACCGGCTGTATCAGGCTGACTGGCTGCTGCGGTTTTACCAGTTCAAGGCAGACGAAATTCTGGATGAAGCCAACCAGAGCTTCAACCCCTACCTCGACCCAAAATGCAACTGGGCCGTGCAGCACTACGGGCTTTTTCCGGTAGATGTGAACCGCGCGCCCTTTGAAATGTTGCTGCGTGTGCCGGGCATCGGCCCCAAAAGCGCCCGGCGCATCTGGCACGCGCGCAAGCTTTCCAGCCTTGGGTTGGACGAGCTGAAGCGCATGGGCGTGGTGCTCAAGCGGGCACAGTATTTCATCACCTGCAAGGGTTTTGCGGGTGCGCACCCGGGCCGTGGCACCGCCGGGCGGGAGCGCATCACGCAGGCGCTCATCGACCCCAACGTGTTCGGCGGCAGCTGCGAACAGCTCAGTCTGTTCACGCCGCCTGCGGTGGACGATCTGATCACGCAGGGCGTGGCACCGCGCGCAGCCATGCGCATGGTGCGGGAGGAGGCAGTGCAATGTCTGGCGAAGGCGCTGTAAATATTCAAGTTCAGAAAGCCCGCAGGCTCCACGATGCGGATGTGGTGTACCTCTACGACAGCAGCTTTGAAGGCTTTCTGTGCTGCGTGTTCGAGAGCTTTGCCCAGCACGAAATCCCCTTTGCGGTGTGGACACCCCAGCGGGAAACTTCCACCCTGTACCCGGTCAAGGACATCCCCACCGACCACGCCAAGGCTCAGCGGGTGTTTGCCAGCTTTGGCAGAAAGCTTGGCCCCGAGACAGAGTACCTCGTCAGCCGGGATTTCCTCTCCGGACGGGAGGACAAAGAGCTGCTGCTCATCCGCTTTCTGCATCTGGCCTTCGCCCTCGGCCCCGGCACCGTAAAGCGCACCGGCCACCCGGACGTGGCCCCGCTGTATGAGATGAAGAAAAGCCTTGACTGGGAAGTGGACAAGTTTCAGGGCTTTGTGCGGTTTGAGGAGCACGACGGGATGCTGGGCGCCGTCATCCACCCCAAAAACTACATCCTGCCGCTGCTGCGGCCCCACTTTTGCGGGCGCTTCCCGGAAGAGAACTTTATGATCTACGATGCGGTGCATCAGGCTGTGCTGCTGCAGGAGGACCACAAGGCCCGGCTGCTGGAGCTGGCTGCACCGCTGGAGCTGCCGCCGCCCAGCGAGCGGGAGCAGCAGTTTCAGGCATTGTGGAAGCAGTTCTACCAGACGCTGGAGATCAAGGCCCGCCACAACGAAAAATGCCGCATGACCCACTGCCCCAAGCGCTTTTGGACCGATATGGTGGAGATGAAAGATGAATTTTAACAAAAACGTTGCATCTGCGGCGTTGCAACCCCCAAAACCTATGGTATACTATAAGAGATATCCGGCAGGCCTTCTGCCGAACACTCCCGCACTGCTGCGGGGCAACACAAAAGGAGTATTGTAGCGTTATGGTTCGCATTACTATGGAAGACGGCGGCATCATCGATATCGAGCTGAACGAAGAAGCCGCTCCTATCACCTGTGAGAATTTCAAGAAGCTGGTCAGCGAGGGCTTTTACAACGGCCTGACCTTCCACCGCGTGATCCCCGGCTTTATGATCCAGGGTGGCTGCCCGCTGGGCAACGGCACCGGCGGCCCCGGCTGGAACATCAAGGGCGAGTTTGCTGCAAACGGCGTGAACAATCCGCTCAAGCACACCCGCGGCGTGATCAGCATG
>ENA-OQNT01000171-OQNT01000171.1-human-gut-metagenome-genome-assembly--contig:-NODE-171-length-16575-cov-2.896401_pt1 | contig 16575 bp, 9 predicted proteins | sample MGYA00242634_ERZ504890 | MGnify/ENA primary metagenome ERZ504890 (study PRJEB26092, sample SAMD00036379) | human gut metagenome | host: Homo sapiens | study: EMG produced TPA metagenomics assembly of... | reverse complement strand
CATGAGTTTGTTATCAATCCAAACCTGCTCCAGACGGGAAGAGAGATAATAGACACCATCCTCCGGAATATTGATGTAGCCCTCAGCGATGGCAGCATAATTATTGGCACCGCGCAAGGTAGCAGCATCATCCTTCTGCTGAATCTTCATCTGCTCCAAGCCCTCGATGTTTGCACACTCCCAGGCAGCATCAGCCCATTCCAGCTGGTCAACCTTCAGATAGTTGCCCTTAATGCGCTTCATCTGCAACCCAGGTTTTGCGCCCTCCACCTTAACAGCTGGAGCATAAGTCTGCTTCTCAACATCAACGGTTCTGATACGGCTCATCTTGCCTGAAGGCAATATGGTTGCTATCTTGATGATGGTGTTTCCACTCACCCTGATAGGCTCTGCATAAGCCGAAGAAGAAGGAGTTGGTGTACTTCCATCCAATGTATAAACCATCTTCATAGAACGCGAGGTGGTAAAGGTTACCGCAGTATCCCCAGTAATGACCACCTTATCGCAAGAACCTAAAGGCTGCTCAGGCAATGGGATATGATAATGGATATGGCGCTCGTCCAGACGGACACAGTTTGCATCCAGTCGGCGGCAGAAATCCTTGAAGTTTTTCCTGCTCACTGGCGACCATGCAATCTCAGAGAGAGCAATGGCACGAGGATACATCATATACTCCATCTTGGCATTGGAATACATATATTCCGACCAGTTGTTACACTGAACGCCCAGGATATGATGAGCCAGTCCCAACGCCTTGATGGTATCAGGTACCGGATTATAATTATAGGTTGAAGCCAGATATCTAGGAGGACTAGGAATGGTTACAGGCTCCACCTTGCTGTCACCCTGATACCAGTCGAGATACATACCGTCGCTGCCCGGCGTCATGATGACATCATGCTTCTGCATGGCAGCCTCGATACCTCCTTCCGTTCCACGCCATGACATCACGGTAGCATTCTCACTCAATCCGCCTTCCAGAATCTCGTCCCATCCGATAATCTTTCTGCCACGCTTCTCCAGCATTTTCTCTATGCGCTTGATAACGTAGCTCTGCAGTCTTTCCTCAGCCGAATGCTTTCCTTCAGCCTGCAAGCCCTCTGTCTGAATACGCTTCTGACAGGCAGGGCAGTTTTTCCAACTGGTCTTCGGACACTCGTCGCCACCGATATGGAAGTACTTACCTGGGAAGAGAGGAACAATCTCACTAAAGATGTCATCCAGGAAGCGGAACATATCTTCCTTGCCCGGGCACATCACGATATCCTCTACACCCCAAACTGTTCTCAACGACCACTGCTCACCTTTGCATGAAAGATAAGGATAAGCAGAGATAGCTGCCATCATGTGACCAGGAAGGTCGATTTCCGGAATCACGGTAATATAGCGCTTGGCAGCATAATCCACTATTTCCTTAATCTGCTCCTGGGTATAGAAACCGCCATAAAAAGAGCCATCGCCCTCGGTACGGATACTGCCCACAGAAGTAAGTTTAGGATATTTCTTGATTTCGATACGCCAGCCCTGGTCTTCCGTCAGATGGAAGTGCATGGTGTTCACCTTGAACATAGACATCAGGTCCAGTTGCTTCTTCACATTCTCGACAGAAATGAAATGGCGGCATGGATCGAGATGGAATCCACGGTAGCCGAAGCGTGGAGCATCTTGGATATCACAGCATTGTGCTACCCATTTCACTCCATCCACCCGGGTTGCGCTCTCTATCTGGGCAGGGAGTAACTGCATGAAACTCTGCATACCGTAGAAGGCGCCCTTGGCGGTCTTCGCCTTGATAACAACCCCCTTGGCGGTTACGGTAAGGCGATAACCTTCCTCGGCAATTTTCAGCGAAGGAGAAATCTGTATAGAGATATTCCCCTTCTTTCCACCTACCGTTACCTCATAACCTGTAGAAGCCTTCAGTTTGTCTGCCATGTACTGGGCGATATTTCTGCCTTCAGCCGTCTGGTAAGCGATTACCACCTTCTGTGGCAATACGAACTCCCCTTTCTGTACCTGAGTCTTCACCGGTATCGGGATAATATTAATATCGGCAGCAGATGCCGGAGTGGAGATACCACCCAGCATCGCTGCACAGGCTACAAACGAGCCTAATAAACGATTGAACTTTGCCATAACATTAAATATATTAATAAGGTATTACAATGGTTTGTACTCCACGAAAGCCTCCATGGCCTCATAGCATGCCAGACCCAACTGGTCGTAGAGCGATGCAGTAGCACGGTTACGGTCCTCGGCTCTCTGCCAGAACAGGCGCTCATCATTACCCAAGAAAGGAGCACTCTCCATCTGCGACTGATGCTTGAGGATAGAGTTACGCTTTGCCCGCAACTCCTCAGGGCTCAATGGAACACACATTTCGATATTCTCAATCTCCCATTCTGCCCAGGCACCGCGATACATCCAGATGCGACAGTCCTTCAACCATTCTGCACCCGCTTTCTTCTCTTCGTCGATAGCTGCCAGAACGGCATCAGTACACTTCTTGTGGGTTCCGTGAGGGTCAGCAAGGTCGCCGGCTACATAAATCTGATGCGGCTGCACCTTCTGCAACAGAGCTCTCACTGTCTCTACATCCTTCTCGGTCATTGGCAACTTTTCTATCTTGCCGCTCTCATAGAATGGCAGGTCGAGGAAGTGGACATGGTCAAGCGGAATTTCATTATAAGTACAAGCGGTACGAGCCTCACCACGGCGAATCAATCCCTTGATGGTCAGGATATCTCTCGTATCGAAGTCACTCTCCTTCTTTTTGGCAAAGAAGGTCTTGATTTCCTTATATTTATTAGAGATGATACTATCCTTTGAGTCAGCAAAGAGTTGGTTGAAACCATTGATAAAGTGCATGAATCTTGTTACTTCCTCATCACCCACAGCAATGTTTCCTGATGTTTCGTAAGCTACATGCACATCGTGGTTCTGCTGTACTAGTCGGCGGATGGTTCCTCCCATAGAGATAACATCATCGTCTGGGTGTGGAGAGAATACGATAACCTTCTTAGGGAATGGAGTTGCACGCTCCGGGCGATAGGTATCATCGGCATTCGGCTTACCACCTGGCCATCCGGTAATGGTATGCTGCAAGTCATTGAAAATCTTGATATTGGCATTGTAGGCAGAGCCATAGAGAGCCAGAAGTTCACTCAGTCCGTTTTCATTATAATCCTTATTGGTCAACTTCAGGATAGGCTTACCGAGTTTCTGGCAGAGCCATACCAGTGCCGAACGCACCAGTTTGTCTCTCCACTGGCATGAAGTTACGAGCCATGGATGCTCGATACGCGTCAGATGGTGAGCTGCACCCAGGTCGATGACAACATGAGCATTCGGATGAGTCTGAAGGAATGATGCCGGCAGGGTATCTGTGATAGAGTTCTCCACCATCTTCTGCATAATCTCTGCCTTCTCTTCGCCCCAGGCTGTCAGATAGATGCTCTTGGCTGAGAGTAAGGTAGCGATACCCATGGTGAGCGAACATGGAGGAATGGTTTCCTTGGTCTGCTCGCTGTTCTCCATCTCTTCGCGAGAGGTATTGCCGATGAGGATGATACGGGTCATCGACTGGATGCCCGAACCTGGCTCGTTGGCAGCAATATTACCCGAACGGCCTACACCTAGGAGGGCTACATCGAGACCGCCAAAGGTCTTGATACGCTGCTCATAAAGACGGCAACTGTCCTGTACGGCATCCTGTGCCACAAAACCATCCAGTGTAAAAATGTTCTGCTCAGCCACATCCACATGATTGAGGAAACGATCCTTCAACTGGTTGATGGTACGGAGAGAACTGTCCTTCTGGAGCGGATAATATTCGTATGCATTGAATACAACAACATTGCGGAAGCTCAGGGTCTTCTCGTTGTAACGGCGAACGAGTTCATCGTATACAGAATAGAGAGAAGAACCGGAACCCAGCGCCATCACATAGAATTTGCCTTCCTGCTGTGCCGCCTTGATACCAGCTTCTATTTTGTCAGCTACATGACTGGCACCTTCTGCCATAGAGGCAAAGATGTCTGTATGAATCTTCTCCATTCTGGAGATTTCAGAATATTCTACAGTCGTCTTTGGCTTGTAGAACTCTACAGGTACTTTATTGAGTACGATTTGTGAACTAAGATTGAGTCTCATATCTTTATCTGTATTTAAATAAATAGGTTATGTTATGTTTCTTTTTTTAAAATGACGGATTAGAGTTCAGACGCCATTGCTGCAGCACCCAGGATGGCCGCCTTGGCACCATCAAGTCCGCTCATCAGGAACTTAGCCTTACCTTTATATAATGAGAGCACATGCTCGTTATATGCTTCTTCAATAGGCCGGAAGAGCAGATCGCCAGCCTGTGCCAATCCTCCGAAGAAGATAAAAGCCTCCGGGCTCAGAAAGGTAGCTATCTCTGCACAGGCCTTGCCGATTCTTGTACCGGTTTGTCTGAACACTTCCCGTGCCAGTGTATCTCCTGCCATGGCTGCCTTATAAACCACATAAGATGTAATTTCTTCCCTTGGAATATTTCTCAGCTCAGTTGCCACGGTTGATGCTTCGAGCATGGCCAAGGTAGTACGGACCACGCCTGTAGCCGAGCAGTAGGTCTCCAGGCAGCCCTTTCTGCCACAGCCGCATGGTCTACCGTCAGGCTCCACTACCATGTGTCCCAACTCACCGGCGAAACCGTCGCAACCATAAATCAGCTGCCCGTTAGCCACGATACCCGATCCTACGCCTGTTCCGAGAGTGAGTTCTACGAAATTTTTCATACCAACTGCAGCACCATATTTCATTTCTCCCATAGCAGCCGCATTTGCATCATTGGTAATAGCAACCGGAATGCCCAGTTTCTCTGCAAACATGTCAGCCAGCGGTACAATACCCTTAGCCCATACCAGATTTGCTGCATTTTCAATGGTCCCCTTGTAATAGTTACCACAAGGCGCACCGATGCCCAAGGCACGAATTTTCTCCATACCACCTACCTGTTCTACTATCTGCATCACAGCTTTTACCGATTCCTCTACGTATTGTTCCACGCGTTGGAATGTCTGGGTCTTGATTGAGGTTGTAGCTATTATTTCTCCGTCCCCATCAACGATGACCGAAAACGGAATTGGTTCCACCCAAATCCAAGCCAATCACTAAAGACTTTACATCGTATTCCATACTTCTTTTAATTAATAGGTTAAAATCGAAAAATAACGAGGAGCGATATAAACTTTCATTTATTAAATTCTTTATTAACGCTCAGTTTGTTACTAAAATATTTTATTTTGCAAAGTTACTAGTTTTATCAAACACAGCAATGAAAATAGCGTTAATATTTCTAAAACAGAAACATTTTTTATACTTTAAGTCTCCTTATGGCTGAAATACCTGTACTTTGTTCGCATCTGACACCGATTCAGTGTAACTTTACCCAATATCAAAAGAGCTATTAAGTGTAGTTTTAATTGCCCCTTTTGTGCACTTACGTATCCAACCTCTCTCTATATATAATAAGGTATAGAAGAAAACAGGATGTCCGAAAACGACGAAAAGTATACTATTTTTCACCATTTAAGTTTTATTAACAGCAAAAAATGTTGCACCTATACAGAAAAACTTTATCTTTGCAACTAAAAAATATTAGTTATGAAAGCTGACTTAATAAAATATCTTAGAAAGATAAACAAAAAGCCCTCAGTTCAGGGCAAGCTCCTGGAGCAGTTTATCTCTCACGGAGCCTCCACCATCCCAGAGATGTCGAAGGCTATCGGAGTTAGCTTACCGACAACAACAAGTGCCCTCAACGAGTTGATAAAAGAAGGACTCGCCAGAGAGATTGGAAAGAAAGACAATTCTTCGGGACGCATCCCGATGGTTTACGACCTCGTTCCAACAGCAGGCTACTTCATCGGCGTCAATCCTGAGATGAACTGCCTGGCACTTGCAGCAAGCGACTTCGCAGGCAATCTGATTACCGAAAAAACAAGAGTGCCTTACGTATATGAGAACTCTCCTGAAAACCTGGAAGAGATAAGCAGAATCATCAATGAGTTCATCGAAAACCTTCCTGTTTCAAGAGAAGAAATACTTCAAGTTTGCGTGAACGTGGCTGAGCGCGTGAATCCTGTACAGGGAAATGCCTACAACATGTTCACCTTCCTGAAAGAATCATTGACCGACAAGCTGGCTCAACTCATACAGCTACCTGTATGCATCGAGAACGATACCCGGAGCATGGCTTTCGCTGAGTTGATTAAGGGACAGTGCAAAGGCCTGAAAGACGCCATCTTCGTGAACGTATGCTGGGGCATCGGAATCGGAATCATCATCGACGGCAATCTCTATTACGGCAAGTCGGGATATTCTGGCGAATTCGGTCACATGACTGCCTACAACAACAACATCATCTGCCACTGCGGCAAGATTGGTTGCATAGAAACAGAAGTTTCGGGCAGAGCACTCAAAAGGAAACTCATCGAGAAGATAAAGGAAGGAAAGACTTCCATCCTCTCTGAAAGAGTTCTGAAAAAGAATGAAGACCTATCACTCCAGGATATCCTGGACGCCATAGCAAAGGAAGATGTACTGAGCCTTGCCACACTGCAACGCATAGCAGATGAACTTGGCAAACAGCTGGCAGGAGTCATCAACATCTTCAACCCAGAAATGCTGGTCATCGGAGGTGAAATGTCGGTTACAGGCGACTACCTCACGCTACCGGTAAAGATGGGTATCAAGAAATTCTCTCTCAACATCATGAATGAGGATTCTAAAATCGTTACCTCAAGTCTGAAAGGTCTTGCAGGAATCACGGGAGCCTGTCTGATGGCAAGATACCGGCTTCTGAATGAGAACATCGACAAATAAGGAATTTAAACAACCAATACAAAACCTATTTTAAGTATGAAGAAGTCTCTTCTTGTTGCACTATGCCTGGGGCTGGCAGCCATAACAGCTGCCGCCCAGCGCAACTACAGCCAGGTAGCCCCCATCCAACCTGTGCCAACCGCCAAGCAGATGGCATGGCAGAAACTGGGAACCTATGCTTTTATCCATTTCGGCCTCAACACCTTCAATGATAAGGAATGGGGATACGGAAATTCGGATGTAAAGACCTTCAATCCTAAGAAACTGGATTGCGAACAATGGGCAAGAACCCTGGTTGCTGCGGGCATGAAAGGAGTCATCATTACAGCCAAACATCACGACGGCTTCTGCCTCTGGCCTACACGCACCACAGATTACTGCATCCGCAACACACCTTATAAGAATGGTGAAGGTGATGTGGTAGGAGAACTCTCCCAAGCATGCAAGAAATACGGTTTGAAATTCGGAGTTTACCTCTCGCCTTGGGACAGACACCAGGCAAGCTACGGTTCTCCCTACTACCTGAAACTCTACCAGCGCCAGCTCAAGGAACTTCTGAGCAACTACGGCGAACTTTTCGAAGTATGGTTTGACGGAGCCAACGGAGGAGACGGCTGGTACGGAGGTGCCGAAGAAAGCAGAACCATCGACAGAAGGAACTACTACAATTTTCCTAGGATTTTCGAAATTGTTGACAGTTTACAACCCAATGCCACTCTTTTCGGTGATGGCGGACCGGGATGCCGATGGGTAGGAAATGAAAATGGATTTGCAGGCGAGACCTGCTGGTCTACAATACCATCCAACACCGTCTATCCAGGCTTCAAAGACTACAAACAGTTGCAGTTTGGATGGGAAGACGGCGACCAGTGGACACCAGCTGAGTGCGATGTTTCTATCCGTCCGGGTTGGTTCTACCATGAGAAAGAAGACAGTAAGGTAAAAACCGTTGAAGACCTGTGCGATCTCTACTACAAGAGTGTAGGACACAACGCTACCATGTTACTCAACTTCCCGGTAGACAAGGATGGACTCATCCACCCTATCGACTCTGCAAATGCAGTAAACTTCCACAGGAAAATCCGACAAGAATTATCTGTCAATCTACTGAAAGGCATCACACCTAAAGTAGACAGCCAGCAAGGCAAGCACATTGGCAAGAATATCACAGACGGCCAGTATGACACCTTCTGGGCTTACTAAAAAGAAAAAAGATGCCTATATCGAGTTTCAACTCGGAAAGCCAAAATCTATCACACGCCTCATGCTCCAGGAATACATACCTCTGGGGCAGCGCGTAAAAGCCTTCTCAATCTATTACTAACAAGGCAAAAACTGGGTAAGGCTCGACCCTAAGGAAGAGACTACCACTATCGGCTACAAGCGAATACTTCGCTTCGATAAGATTACTACAAGTGGCATCCGCATCGTAATCGACGATGCAAAGGGATGCCCTTGTATAAACTCTGTTTCAGCATTCTAATAACTAGAAAGAAGTACGAAAAATTTTATAACTAACAATAAATAATAGCCCTATGAACAAAAGAGCAAATTTGTATTTTGCAGCGCTTTTAGGTGCGATGTCACCTCTTTGCACTGTTTCTGCATTGGCTGCTCAAAGCAATTCTACCATTGCTACAGCTACCCAGCAGCAAAACTCATGTTAAAGACGCTACCGGAGAACCTATCATCGGCGCTACCATCAGAATCGAAGGTAAGACCGGTGGAACCGTAACTGACCTGGATGGTAACTTCACCCTCAGCAACATCGAAAAGGGTGCCAAACTTACCATCACTTATGTGGGTTACAAATCACAGACCCTCACATGGAGCGGTAGTCCGCTCAACATCACTTTGCAAGATGATGCCAACATGCTTGAAGAGACCGTAGTCATCGGTTACGGTACAGTAAAGAAGGCCGACTTGGCAGGTTCTGTGGCAGTTTTGGACAGCAAGAATTTCAAGGACCAGCCTGTTGCACGTGTTGAGGATGCCCTCAACGGACGTATGTCTGGTGTGCAGGTAATGTCGAGTGGTGTTCCTGGTGGAGCCATGAAAATCCGTGTACGTGGTGCCAGTTCCGTAAACAAGAGCAACGACCCCCTCTACGTAGTAGACGGTATCGTTCGCGAGACAGGTCTTGAAGGTATCAGCCCTGAAGATATCCAAAGCATCCAGGTATTGAAGGACGCATCTTCTACCGCCATCTATGGTGCCCGCGGTGCCAATGGTGTTGTCATGGTACAGACCAAGACAGGTAAGGCAGGCGCAACACAGGTAACATTCGATGCAAGTTTCGGTTTCTCTAATGCATATAATGTACCAGAAGTGATGAGCACCAAGGACTATGCAAATGCTTTGGTTCAATATAAGGGTGCAGACTCTGATGCACTTGCAGACTATATCAGTGGTGCTAATCCTGGTATCGACTGGATGGACCAGTTGCTCCATACCGGTATTACTCAGAACTATAAGATAGCTGTTTCTAAGGGTAACGAACAGACTCAGACCTACTTCTCTGCCAACTATATGGATCAGGAAGGTGTTGTAAGAGATACCAAGTCAAGACGTTACGCAGTAAAACTGAACATTCATAATAAACTTTTCGATTGGTTGGAGTTAACAGCTGATGCCAACTTAGCTCGCACAGAGAATAGCGGTGTAGGTTTCGGTCAGAATCAGTCTAACCCTATTTGGATAGGTTTGAATTACTCTCCTACCATGGAAATGTATACTGCAGCAGGTAACTACAATAAGGACCCATACAACTGTATCCAGGAGAACCCATATGGTGTGATTCACCAGAATCAGAAACGACCGCCAAGCGCAAATATGGTTACAGGTACACGTTGATTTGAAATTCAAACATTCTTCCAGGTTTGGACTATTCACCAACTACAAACTGGTGTCGATTATAACGACTACAAATGGTATGATATGTCATCAGCCAAGGTATTAGGTACGCACCAAACATGAGCAACAATAATGCACAGGTGATAGCTCTCCAAAGTACCAACAATTTGACCTACATGGGCAAATGGGGCGAGCACAATCTGACAGCAACGGGAGTTTGGGAGGCTACTCGTAACGAAACCCGCACCATGAATATTGAAGGTAAGAATGTAGCACAGGAAGTCCTTGGTTACTGGAATGTAAAGAATGCATCAAACCGTGATGCAGACAATGGCTACAGCAAGTGGACCATGCTCTCTGGTGTAGCCCGCGTCATGTACAACTATGCCGACCGCTACATGCTGACCGGTACATTCCGTGCCGATGGTTCCAGCCGTTTCACCAACAAGAAGTGGGGTTACTTCCCATCAGTTGCAGGTGCTTGGACCGTATCTAACGAAAAGTTCTGGGAACCTATCAGAAATGCAGTAGAATATATGAAGATCCGTGCAAGCTGGGGTATTATCGGTAATCAGAACATTACTCCTTACTCAACATTGGCAAGTCTTAATGCAACTTCTTTCAACTATGGTACTAACACCAACTATACTGGTTACTGGGCAGGCGGCATTGCTACCCCAGACTTAACATGGGAGAAGGTTAAACAGCTTGATTTCGGTATTGATCTCGGATTCCTCGGCAACCGTTTGAGCGTAGGTATCGACTACTTCTCAAAGAAGACTACAGATGCTCTCCTCCAGCAGTCTTCTACAGGATACCTTGGTGGAGTTACATACTGGACCAACGCAGGTGAAGTAAGCAACAAGGGTTTTGATATTAATGTTAATGCCCAGATTATCCAGACCAAGGACTTGCAGTGGAGTTCTAGCCTCAATGCCAGTTACCTGAAGAATGAGGTAACAAAGTTGTCTGCACAGACTCCACGCCTCTATGGTGAGAAAACAGCTCTAGGTACCGTTGACCCTTGTACTATCATCCAGGAAGGTGAAGCTATTGGTACATTCTACGGTTTCAAGTGGGCAGGTTTGCAGAAGAACGACAAGGGCCAGTGGGTAGATACCTATTACAAGAGCAATGGTACAATAACAACTGATCCTGATGCAAGTACCGACCGTTTCATCCTCGGTCACTCAAATCCAGACTTCACATTCGGTTGGAACAATACCGTAACCTACAAGAACTGGGACTTCAACATGTTCTGTAACGCAGCCTTTGGTGCAAAGCGCCTGAATATCGTTCGCTACGTAATGAACGCCGAGGTTGGTGCTTCTATGTTCGTTACAGATAAGGATTACTTCGATAATGTAGGTATTACAATGCCAACAATCGGTGCAGAGAACAAGACCTATGGTAATTCAGACAAGTGGCTTGAAAATGCAGACTATTTCCGCTGCGAGAATATCAGCATTGGTTATACTTTCCCACGTTCAGTGCTTAAGTTTGCAGACCTTCGTCTGACACTTTCTTGCCAGAACCTCTTCACCATCACAAGCTATAAGGGAATGGATCCAGCAGGAGCTTCATTCAGCGACAAGAACGTCGACAACAACAATGGTATTGATATGGGTGTTTATCCTAACCCACGTACTTTCACCTTTGGTGTTCGTATGAACTTCTAATCGGAGCTTGTATGATAAAATAAAGTATTCTAATAACTAAAATATTGAATAAAATATGAAAACAAAGATATATTTAGGCTGTTTTCTTGCAGCGTCATTGCTTGCTGCAACCACTTCATGCAGCGGATTTCTTGATGAAGATCCTAAAGGAAAGATGGCTCCAGACAACTACTTCACCTGCCAGGCTGACCTTGACAATAGTATCAACACCATATACGAGAAACTGAACCAGACACAGAGTTGGACCAACCCTATGTACCCACAGTGGCAGGGTGACGATATGACCGCCAATCCTGGTTCAAACAAGCAGGCTGTAGCAGCCCTCGATGGTTTCAGTTCTGATGGTGCCAACAAGGGTGTTACAGATGCCTGGAATCAGCACTATGGTCTTATCAAGGCTTGCAACTTCGTTCTTGAAGGTGCAGACAAAACCCCTACATCTGAAGTAGAGAAGAACATCGCTCGTGGTAATGCGCTTTATTGGCGTGCTTACGGCTACTTCTATCTCGTTCGTGTCTTTGGTCCTTTACCATTGATTACATCCACTAGTCTTTCTGTTCAGGACTGCGGATTATCAAGCGTAGAACAAGTATATGATCAGATTGTAAAGGATTTGGAGGAAGCAGAAAAGTTGCTACCTATCAAATACGAATCAGCACCTCGTAATCACGATGGTATTGATGCATGGGTTACGAAGCAGGCTACACAAGCTACCCTTTCTGCTGTATATATGGCAATGGCAGGTTACCCTCTCAATAAAGGTAAGGCCTATTACCAACTTGCAGCACAAAAAGCTAAGGCTGTGATTGATAACAACAGCACATATGGTTTCTATCTCGATGATAACTGGAGCCACGTATATTCTATTGCTCACAACTACAACAAGGAAACTCTTGTTGGTATCGACAACAACTGGGCAAACGGTTCTTGGGATCATGATTCTGAGTTGACATCATGCAACCGTTTCGAAGGTCTCGGCGATGGCGGCTGGGGTGACTCTTGGGGTGAAGTCAAATTCTGGACAAAATTCCCTGAAGGTCCTCGTAAAGACGCTATCTATGCACCAAAGGTAACTTTCCAAAAAGGTACTGAGATTTACAAGTCGGTTTATTGGTGGGAGATTTCTCCAGAAGATGTTTGGGAAGCTATCGAAATGGAAAAAGATTCCAAGAAATTAGAAGAACAGATTAAGAAACTTGATGCAACAATCAAGGAAGAGTCTGACAAGATAGCTGCCGGTGACATGAAGGAAGGTGACAGAACTATCAGAAAGGATAATGGTATTTACGAAAGCCATAAATTCTTCAAGGGCAAGCCTTTCGTAGAAGCTAACCACCCTATGTTCTCTATCTACACGACCAATTGCGACCCTTCTGATTCTAATGTAGAGCTCAAGCAGCCTTACGACTATACGAAGCCTAACTATACCAACATGACTAACGGACGCCGTCACCGTCTGATCCGCTATTCTGAGGTTTTACTTTGGTATGCTGAGAGTGCAGCCCGTGCAGGTATGGACTTGACAGATGCAAAGAAGTACTTAAAGCAGGTTCGTAAACGTGCCGTTACAGACTACGAGAACGTAACTCTTAGCGATGATACAACTGTTAAGATTGACGCTATGAGTGCAGATCAGCTTGCTGATGCTTGCTACATTGAGCATGGTTGGGAGGTTGCCGGTTAGTGGACACAGATGGTTACCCGCCGTGCAGACGAGCTCCGTATGGACGAACTCAAGAAGAACTTCGACTACCGCGTTGCTAATGCTCCTATCGTTGTTGCAAAGGATGCTAAGGGCAATGAAGTTAAGATTAAGGAAAGTGTGTCTGTTAAGAACAGCACTTGGCAGGGTGAGAATAGTATTTACTGCCCTTATCCAACAACTGAGGTTGAGAAGAACCCAAACTTGAAGAGGTAAACTTTTTAAGTAATCAATTCATAAGCTAGTCACATGACTTGTCTACTTTCCAGGTAGTATGACTCATGTAAAAACATCAAGAGGGAGTGCCAAGTGAGTTGGCACCCCTCGTTTTGCTGTTTTGATAAATATTTTAAACATTATTTTATAACTATGCGCGTAATTATAGAAAAAAACTATGACGAACTGTCTCGCTGGGCAGCGCGTCACGTTGTTGAAACAATCAAGGCTTTCCAGCCTACTGCAGAAAAGCCATTCGTATTAGGTTTGCCTACCGGTTCTTCACCTATGGGCATGTATGCAGAAATCGTAAAGGCTGTGAAGGCTGGCGAAATCTCTTTCAAGCACGTACTCACTTTCAACATGGACGAATATGTAGGCTTGCCAGAGTCTCATCCTGAGAGCTATCATTCATTCATGGCCCGCAACCTCTTCGACCATATCGACTGCCCTAAGGAGAATATCCAAATTCTGAACGGTAATGCAGAGAATCTGGCGGCTGAGTGCGCTCACTACGAGCAGATGATTGAGGAAGCTGGCGGCATTGACCTCTTTATCGGCGGTATCGGTCCTGATGGTCACATTGCCTTCAATGAGCCTTTCTCATCACTCACTTCCCGCACCCGTGTCAAGTCATTGACTACAGACACCCGCATCGCCAATTCACGTTTCTTCGATGGCGATATGAACAAGGTTCCGGCTACAGCCCTCACAGTAGGTGTTGGTACCGTGATGGCTGCCAGAGAAGTAATGATTCTCTGCAACGGTCACAGCAAGGCTCGTGCTCTCCAGGCTGCTATCGAGGGTCCTGTTACACAGGCTTGGACTATCAGTGCTTTGCAGACTCACAAGCATGGCATCATCGTTTGCGATGAGAGTGCTACCGATGAATTGAAGGTCAGCACATACAAGTACTTCAAGGACATAGAAAAAGACAACTTATAGTTTTATCATGTGAATCAACTATTCTATGTTATATCAACACGTCATGTACGAGAATAGACTAGGTTGTGTGCCCTTTCTGTTGTAGAAACAGGAAGGGCACTGTTGCTTTATTTTATGAAGAATAAGAGAAATACTCTTAAGAAATATCCCGATTTTTTTGGTAATTACGAATATTCAGCGTACCTTTGCAAGATATAACTTAATACAAAACATTATGGCTAATAATTATCAACCTTTCAACCGATCTTTGCTGGCGATGGCTGCCCTTCAAGCCTTGCCGCTATCTCTCTTCGCCCAGAATACAGGCGAAAAACCAAACATCCTGTATATCATGTGCGATGACCACGCCATACAGGCTATCAGCGCCTACGGCAGTGCCATCTCCCAACTGGCGCCTACCCCAAATATTGACCGACTTGCAGAAAGGGGAATGAAATTCAACGAGGCTTTCGTTGAAAACTCGCTTTCTACACCAAGCCGTGCCTGTCTGATGACCGGTCTCTACAGTCATCAGAACGGACAGCGCATGCTGGCAGAGGGCATCGATTCCACCAAAACCTTCTTCTCTGAAATGCTGCAGAAGGCAGGCTATGAGACGGCAGTAGTGGGAAAATGGCACATGTCATGCCGCCCTAAAGGTTTCGATTTCTATCACATCCTCAACGATCAGGGACAATATTACAACCCGACCTTCGCATCAACAGACCATTACGGAGAATACAAGCAGGAAATGGGATATGCCACCGACCTCATCACAGACCATGCCATCGAATACCTCGACCAAAGAGACAGAAACAAGCCATTCTGTCTGCTGGTTCATCATAAGGCACCCCACCGTCTGTGGATGCCTAGCACCAAGTATGTTGGGAAATACGGCAAAGTAAACTTCCCGCTACCTGAAACCTTCTGGGACGACTATGCGACCCGAGGCTCGGCTGCATCCACCCAGAAGATGACTATCGATGAATATATGGAAATGGTACGCGACCTGAAAGTGCCCGAAATGTACGACCCTTCTACACCGGAAGGCAGAGACTCGTATGCCGGACTCATGGGAGAGATGAACCGCATGACACCGCAGCAGCGCGAGGCTATTGATGCCTATTACATGCCGAGAAACAGAGAATTCCTGAGCAAGAATCTCACGGGTAAGGAACTGGTAGAATGGAAATACCAGAACTATATCCGCGACTATATGGCAGTGATTGTTTCGGTGGATGAGAGTGTAGGCCGACTCCTGACTTATCTCGATGAGCATCATCTCACGGATAATACCATCATCGTATACACCTCCGACCAGGGATTCTACATGGGCGAACACGGCTGGTTTGACAAGCGTTTCATGTATGAGGAATCCATGCGTACTCCGTTGATAATGCGTTTGCCGAAAGGATTTGACAGGAAAGGTGATATAACTGAAATGGTACAGAATATAGACTATGCACCTACTTTCCTGGAACTGGCAGGTGTAAAAGTACCCGAAGATATTCAAGGCGAGTCTTTGTTACCTTTATTAAAAGGAAAGAAGCCTGCGGGCTGGCGTAAATCATTATATTATCATTTTTATGAATATCCTGCCGAACACATGGTGAAACGTCACTATGGAGTACGTACAGACCGTTATAAATTGATTCACTTCTACAATGACATTGATGCATGGGAACTTTATGACTTGGAAAAAGACCCTGCCGAGATGCACAATGTAATCAATGATCCTGCTTATAGTGAAGTATTGGCTGATATGCAGGCGGAGTTGAAGAAATTGCAAATCCAATATAACGATACAGACTTTGTAAAATAAAGACAATGAATAAGACATTCTTATTAAGTGTAATACTGGGAGTTTTATGCTTTCCGGTAAAGGCACAGACCTTGCCTGTACCTACACCGGTACAATTGCAATGGCAGCAGATGGAAACAACGGCATTTGTTCATTTTAGCGTGAATACTTATACGGATATGGAGTGGGGATATGGCAACGAGTCCCCTGCCATCTTTAATCCGACTAAGTTAGACTGTCGTCAATGGATACGGACTTGTAAAGAAGCGGGACTGAAAGGAGTGATCCTTACTGCCAAGCATCATGACGGGTTTTGTTTGTGGCCGTCGGCTTATACGGAATACAGTGTGAAGAATTCTCCATGGAAGAACGGAAAAGGCGATTTGGTACGCGAATTTGTGGATGCTTGCCATGAGTATGGGATGAAAGTGGGATTATACCTTTCTCCTTGGGATTGTAACCATCCTGATTATGGAAAACCGGAATACATCACTTACTTCCGCAATCAGTTGCGCGAATTGCTGACTAATTAT